>Ga0209009_1000023_pt1 | contig 76969 bp, 85 predicted proteins | sample BlaSpr_A8_OM3_M2_FD_187979 | JGI IMG/M metagenome (GOLD analysis project Ga0209009, IMG submission 187979) | Forest soil microbial communities from Thunder Bay, Ontario, Canada - Black Spruce, Ontario site 2_A8_OM3_M2 (SPAdes) (version 2) | ecosystem: Environmental > Terrestrial > Soil > Boreal... | reverse complement strand
TCGGCGTGGGCGTCGGCGTGGGCGTCGGCGTGGGCGTCGGCGTTGGCGTCGGCGTCGGTGTAGGGGTGGCGGTTGGGGCCGGCGTGGGCGCGGGTGTTGGGGTCGGGGCCGGTGTTGGGGTCGGCGCGATTCCGGGGTCCGGCGTCGGGACGGGGGCCGGTACCGGCGTCGGGGTCGGTGCGATTCCGGGGTCCGGCGTCGGCGCGGGCGCCGCGTTTGGATCGGGCGTGGTCACCGGCCGTGCCGTCGGCGACAGATTGAGCGCGACCGTGGGCGGCTGAGGCGCGCCCGCCAGGGCCGGAGCGAGGGCGAGCCCGCCCGCGGTGGCGCCATCGAGGGCCTGGTCCTGGAGCACGGCGGCCACGACGCTTTCCTTCAGCGGTTTGGTTTGGAGACCGCTGTCGACCCGCAGGTCCGCGGCAAGATCGGGGACCTTCACCCAGGTCAGGCCGTCCCGCGGCTGAAGCGCGACCAGCGCCACCAGCGCGAACAGCACGGCGACGCCAAAGGCGACGCCAAAGAAGGCCGCAAGCGTGCGCCAGCCAGTCGACGGGGCACCCATCGGAAATCGATGCTAAGCAGGCCGGGTTACGGCAACCATTTCCCAGCCGAGCGGGAGCGTCAGCGTGACAAAGTGGTAACGATCTCGGCGTCTAGCTTGGAGCCAGGTTGCCTTCTCGGGCCACGGTGTGCACGTCCTTGACCGTCTCCAGCCGTTCCATGAGCCGGCTCAGCTGGGTCAGGCTGCTGATCTCGACCGTGGTCGAGATCACCGCCGTCTTGTCGTCGTAGACCTGGACTTCGGCACCCGTGAGGTTGATCTTGCTCTCGGCAATGACGGTGGCGATATCCCGCAGCAGGCCGGTTCGGTCCCAGGCCTCGATCTTGATGCCGACAGGATAGAGCTGCCGCCCACCGGTGTCCCAGTCGACCTCCACCACCCGGTCCTGGTTGCTGACGTTGACGACGTTCTTGCAGCTGCTCCGATGCACCGTGATGCCTTTGCCCCGCGTGATGTAGCCGCTGATGGGGTCACCCGGCACCGGCTTGCAGCACTGGGCGATCTGCGTCAGCACGCCGCGTTCGCCCTTGACCCGGATCTCGCCGGTGGGCTTGAACTGCGGAACGAGCGGGATCAGCGGGAATTCACCGTTGCCGTCGACGTCGGGCTGCCCCGCCACCATGTACTTCAATAACACCGAGTGGGGGCTGACATCGCCATAGCCGATCGCCGCGTAGAAGTCGTTGAGATCGGTGAAGCGGAACTCCTTGGCGAGCTCGAGCACGCGCTCTTCCCCGATCGAGGCCAGCGCGCGCTGTTGCATGCGACGGAACTCCTTGTCGAGCAGTTCCTTCCCCTTGGTCACGTTCTCCTCGCGCCGCTCTTTCTTGAACCAGACCCGGATCTTCTGCGCGGCGCCCGCGGTTTTCACGAAGCTCAGCCAGTCGCGGCTGGGTCCGTGCGGCCCCTTCGACGTCAGCACTTCGACGATGTCGCCGTTTTGCAGCGGGTAATCCAGGGGCACCATCCGCCCGTTCGCCTTTGCGCCGATGCAGCGATGGCCCACCTCGGTGTGAATGCGGTAGGCAAAGTCGACGGCCGTTGCCCCGCTCGGGAGCGCCAGCACGTCACCTTTCGGCGTGAAGACGAAGACTTCATCGCGGAAGACGTCGATCTTGACGGCGTCGACGAACTTCTCGGCATCCAGCACTTCTTTCTGCCAATCCATGAGCTGGCGCAGCCATGCGAACCGCTGGTCCATCTTGCGGTCTTCCTTGCCGCCCTCTTTGTAGGTCCAGTGCGCCGCCACGCCCCACTCGGCGATGCGGTGCATCTCCTGGGTGCGGATCTGGATTTCCATCGGCTCCCCGCTATGGCTGACCACGGTGGTGTGCAGCGACTGGTAGCCGTTGGACTTCGGCATGGCGATGTAGTCCTTGAAGCGGCCGGGGATCGGCTTCCAGAGCGAGTGGATCACACCCAGCGCGCCGTAGCAGTCCTTGATCGAGTCGGTCAACACCCGGATCGCGGAAAGGTCATAGATCTCGTCGAAGTCTTTGCCCATGGCGAGCTTGGCGGCGATGCTGTAGACGTGCTTTGGACGGCCAGTGGTATCGGCCTTGATCCCGACCGCCGTCAGCTCGCGTTCCAGGATCTCCTTGACGTCGTTGACGTAGGTCTCCCGCTCTTTGCGCTTGCGGGCGATCTTCTTGACGATCTCCTGGTACTCCTCCGGATGCAGCTGCGCAAAGGAGAGGTCTTCGAGTTCCCACTTGATGTTCCAGATCCCCAACCGGTGCGCGAGCGGGGCATAGATGTCGAGTGTCTCCTGTGCCATCGCGCGGCGCCGGACCTCCGGTAGAAAATTGACGGTCCGCATGTTGTGAAGGCGATCGGCGAGCTTCATCAGCACGACGCGAACGTCCTCCGCCATGGCGACCAGCATTTTGCGGACGTTTTCGGCCTGGGCTTGCTCCTGGCTGCGAAACGAGATCTTCTCCAGCTTGGTGACGCCGGCGACCAGCTTGCCGACGTCGTGGCCGAAGCTCTGCTCCAGGTCCGCGATGGTGAGGTGCGTGTCCTCGACGGTGTCGTGCAGGATGGCGGCCGCCAGCGTGTCGCGATCGAGCTGGAGATCCGCCAGGATGACGGCGACGCTCAACGGGTGCTCGATGAATTTCTCGCCGGACAAGCGGTTCTGGTCATGGTGGGCGCTGGCCGCGGCGTCGTAGGCGCGCGAGAGCACCTCGACATCGTTCGGCGGCAGGTAGTTGACCCTGCTCAGAAGATCGGCAAACTGCATGACCAGGTTCCTAGCTCGTTGATGGCGAAATTATCCCCGAACTTCCGAAAGCCCAATCAGCGGGCCTGCCGGCCCACGCGAGTGGCGCTTTAGTGCCATACGAGCGTTTGAGGCGTTCGCTCAGTAGGCCTTTCCCCAGGCGACCTCGACCGTAGCCGGCTGGCCGCAGATGGCACAGGGCCGGGCGGTCGCGCCGGCGGGTCCCATGATCACCCGCGTGGTCGCTGTGGTCCGCTCCTTGACGGTGCGCTCGTCCTCCGCTCGCCCACACCAGGGGGTGACGACAAAGCCGATCGAGGTGTCGAAGAACTTGACAATCGCCTCGAGCGAGTCGAGCCGGACGGTGTGGGCCTCCCGGAAGTCGCGAGCCCGGTTGAACAGCGCCTCCTGGACCTCCTCGAGCATCGCCGGGATGGTGACCCCCAGGTCGCCCAGAGGGACCTGCTGCTTGGCTCGGTTCAGCCGGCGGACAACGGTTGCCTCGCCCTTGGCCAGGTCGCGCGGACCGACCTCGATCCGAAGCGGAACCCCCTTCAGCTCCCACTCGTTGAACTTAAAGCCTGGCCGCTCGTCGCGCCAGTCAACCTTGACCCGGATGTCCTCCAGGTCGGTGAGGACCTGCTGCAGTGCGGTCTCGATCTCGCTGCGTTCGGCATCGCCGCGGAAGATCGGGACGATGATGACCTGCACCGGCGCGATCCGAGGCGGCAGCTGCAGGCCGAAGTCATCGCCGTGCGCCATCACGACTGCCCCCACCATGCGCGTGGACATGCCCCAGCTCGTCGAGTACGGATGTTGGCGCTCGTTGGTGCGTCCGGTGAAGGTGAGGCCGTAGGCGCGAGCGAAGTTTTCGCCAAAGTAGTGCGAGGTACCCATTTGGAGCGCCTTGCCGTCCATCATCATGCCCTCGATCGCGGTGGAGTACATGGCACCGGCAAACTTTTCGCTGTCAGACTTGCGGCCGGTGAGGACTGGGATGGCGCACCACTCCTCGGCAATCCGGCGATAGCAGTCGAGCATCTTCGCCACTTCGTCCTCGGCCTCCGTGGCCGTTTCGTGGAAGGTATGGCCCTCTTGCCAGAGAAATTCGCGGGTACGCAGGAAGAATCGGGTGCGCAGCTCCCAACGAAAAACATTGTTCCATTGGTTGGTGAGCACCGGCAGGTCGCGGTAGGACTGGATGTAGTCCTTCAGCACGGTCGCGATCATCGTCTCCGAGGTCGGACGGAGGACGAGCGGTTCCTCGAGGTCCTTGCCACCACCTTTCGTTACAAGTTGAAATTCCGGTTCGAAGCCCGCGACATGGTCCTTCTCTTTTTGCAGGAAGCTCAGCGGAATCAACGCCGGAAAGTACCAGTTCTCGTGCCCGGTTTCCTTGATGAGGCCGTCGAGCGGATCGCGAATGTTCTCCCACAGCGCGTAGCCGTATGGGCGAATGATCATGGTTCCGGCGACCGGCGAGTTGTCCGCTAACTGCGCCTTGCGGACGACATCGTTGTACCAGCCGGGAAAATCCACAGACTGTTTGCGAATCTCCTTGACGAAGCCGGATTCTGGCTTGTCATCGTCAGGCATTAGCCGTTGAGTATAGATTCAGCCCTGATGGGGTTGGATCAGGACGCGAGTTTTTCGGCGTCCTCGCGGGCGATGATGTCGAGCTCTCGCAAGAGCGCAGGGACCAGTTCCTTTTCCGGAAAGGTGCCGACAATCTTGCCGTGCTTGAAGAGGATGCCTTTGTTCTTCCCACCGGCAATACCGATGTCGGCGTGCTGGCCCTCACCTGGGCCGTTGACCACGCAGCCCATCACGGAGACGTTGATCGGCCGCTTGATCTTCTTGAGCGCCTTCTCCACCTCGGCCACCATTGGCAGCATGTCGATCTCGAGCCGGCCGCACATGGGACAGGCGATCAGGTTGGGCCCGGTCAGCTTCTCGGCCAGGGCGTTGACGATACCGTAGCCCACCTCGACTTCCTCGACTGAGTCGCCGGCCAGCGAGACGCGGATGGTATCGCCGATGCCCTCCTCGAGCAACACGCCGATGCCGACCGCGCTCTTGACGGCGCCCGTGCGCGGCGGACCCGCTTCCGTGACGCCCAGGTGCAGCGGATAGGAGATTTTGTCGGCGATCGCCCGGTTGGCGGCAATCATTGTGGGCGGGTCCGAGGCCTTCATTGAGACCTTGATCAAGTTGAAATCGAGCGATTCCAGGATATGGATGTGGCCGAGTGCGGCATTGACCATCGCCGCCACTACTTCTTCGGTCGGCGGCCGGACGCCCGCGCCCTCTTTGGCGCGGCCGGGCAGCGATCCGGCGTTGACGCCGATGCGGATCGGGATCTCGCGCTCCTTCGCCCGCCGCGTGATCTCTTTGACCTTCTCCGGGTCCTTGATGTTGCCCGGATTCAGCCGGAGTCCGTCGACCCCCGCCTCCAGCGCCAGCAGGGCCAGCGGCGCGTCGTAATGGATGTCCGCGATGATCGGCAGCGGCGAGCCTTTCTTGATCTCGATCATCGCCTGCGCCGCTTCTCTCGTCGGAACGGCGACCCGAACGATCTTGCAGTTCGCGTCCTTGAGGCGGGCGATCTCGTTGAGCGTCGCCTTGACGTCCCGGGTGTCCGCCTTGGTCATGGACTGCACCACGATTTCGGCGGCGCCCCCGATCACCACGTCACCGACGCGAACCGGAACCGACTTGCGGCGCGCTCTCATGGCTTCATCTCAGCACATCGTTATATGTCACAAGCCCGATCAAAGCAAACAAAAGAGCCAGACCCACGTAGTGCACGACCTGCTCCCGAGCGGGGTCGACCGGCCTGCCCCGAATCAGCTCCAGCACCAAAAAGGCGGCCCGACCGCCATCCAACGCCGGGAACGGCAGGATGTTGGCCAGGCCGAGGCTGAGGCTCAGGAGCGCCACGACGCCGACGACCGACAGGATCCCGGTCTGGGCGGCGCGGGCGGTCGTTTTGACGATACCGACTGGCCCCTCCAGCCCCCGGGGACCGAGCAGACCGCCGAGGGTCTTATCCGTTGCCAGCTGGTAGATCCCGGTGGCGATGCCGGCGATCGAGTCGCCGGTCTGGCGGACCGCGAGTCCTCCTGCCTCGATCGGGCCGGGGTGCCAGGTCCGCGCCGCAGGGTGAAAACCAAGAATGTAACCGCCCGTATTCGCATCCAGCTTGGGGGTGATGGTCAACGTCACCAGCCTGGCGCCGCGATCGACGACCACCATGACGGGTGTGCCTTTCGAGGCATCGAGCGCATTGGGAAGGTCCTGGAATTGGTTGATCGGATGGCCGTTGACCGACTTGATCAGGTCGCCGGATTGCAGGCCGGCGTTGTATGCGGGTGTTCCAGCATCGACCGAACTGACTTCGATCGGGGTTTTGACTTCGGCGGCCCCCACCGTGGCGTAGACCCCAAAGAAGATCAGCACCGGCAGCGCGAGGTTGAAGGCGGATCCGGCGACGATGACCATGAACCGCTGCCACAGGGGATGCGCATTGAAGCTGCGTGGACCGGCGTCCATACTGCCGTCCATGCCGGCGAGCTTGACGAAGCCGCCCAGCGGGATGGCGCGGACCGCGTAGAGCGTTTCACCGCGCTGCCATCCCAGCAGCTGCGGCCCGAAGCCGACGCTGAACTGCTCGACTTTGATGCCGGCGAGCTTGGCGCTGAAGAAGTGCCCGGACTCGTGCACGATCACCAGCAGGCTAAAAATGAGGATGACGAGGGGGACGAGGATGATCGGGCTCATGCCGGTAACTTGCTCCGAAGCCGGCTGGTTCCTCCCGCCGACGCCCGCACATGGGCGCGCGCCCAGCGGTCGGCGGCGATCGCCGCGTCGAGGGTGAGTTCCTCCGTTGGTTCCGCGGCCTCGAGGGCGGCGCGCACCGAGGGAATGATGTCGACGAACCGACGCTGGCCCTGGAGGAACAGAGCGACCGCTTCCTCATTGGCGGCGTTCAGCACCGCGGGTGCCGTACCACCTCGCTCACCGGCCTCGCGGGCCAGCGCCACCGCCGGATAGCGGACCCCATCGAGGGCTTCAAAGGAGAGGTCGCCGATTGCCGTTAAGTCCGGGGCAGGCGTCACGCCCTCGAGGCGCTCCGGAAAGCTGAGCGCCACGGCGATCGGCAGGTGCATGTCGGCAACACCCAGCTGCGCCTTGATGCTGCCATCGACGAACTCCACCATCGAATGCACGACGCTCTGTGGATGGACGACCACATCGATGGCGCCATACGGCACGTCGAACAAGAAATGGGCTTCGATGACTTCGAGGCCCTTGTTCATCATGGTCGCGGAGTCGACCGTGATCTTGGGTCCCATCTTCCAGCGAGGGTGTTGAAGCGCCTCGGCGATGGTGACCGTTTCCAACGTTTCGAGCGGGCGGCGCAGAAACGGGCCCCCCGAGCCGGTTACGATCAGGCGGCGGACGTTGCTACGATTCTCGCCCCACAAGCACTGCCAGATCGCGCTGTGCTCGCTGTCGACGGGAAAAATCTGCGACCCATGGCGACGCATCCGCTCGCGCACGAGTGCCCCCGCCATGACGAGCACTTCCTTGGTGGCCAGCGCGATGTCCTTGCCCGCGTCGAGCGCGGCGAGCGTCGGCGCCAGTGCGGCGCTTCCCGCGGCGGCCACGACGACGAGGTCGACCTCGGGATCGCTGACCGCCTCATCGATGGCACGGCCGGCTCGGACCGGGTCGGCGCCAGCGCCGTGCGCCAGCAACGCGTGCGCCTCAGGATGGCGGCGGGCCACCGCTTCCAGCGCGGCGGCGTCGCTCCCGGCGACCAGGGCGTGCAAGGTGAACCGGTCGGGATGCCGCTCAACGAGGTCGCAGACCTGGCGGCCGATGGATCCGGTCGCACCCAGCAGCGCGAGACGGCGGGGCGAGGGACGGGAAGATCTCATCTCTGTGGGCTGAAACGCGGGCTTCGCGCGGGTCATTGCACCAGCGGCTCAGGCGAGGTGCAGGAAAGTGAGGTAATAGTACACGACGACTCCCACGAGAAGCAGCGAATCAATACGGTCCAGCGCGCCGCCATGTCCGGGGATGAGTTGGCTGGCGTCTTTCACACCCGCAGTCCGCTTGATCTGCGACTCGACCAGGTCGCCAACCTCGGCCACCGCACCAATCACGAGCCCCAGGATCAGGTTATGCGGAAAGGTGATGTTGAGGAGCAAGCCCGCGATCCCGAAGAAAATCATGCTGGCGATCAGTTCCGCCACCGCCCCCTCCAGGGTCTTCTTGGGACTGATGCGCTTAAAAAATGGGTGGCGCCCGAACCGGACACCAACCACCATCGCGGCCGTGTCGCCGACCCAGATCGCGCCAAACACGGCAATGACAGTTCCGAACCCCAGGTGATTCGGATCCGGCTGGTGCAAGAAATACAGCGCGAGGTAAAAGCTCAGTAAGAAACCGAGATAGAGGCTGCCGCCCACCGCCAGCGCCCAGCGACTGAGGCTGGCCCTCCAATCGCGGACGAACACCATGATGCCTAGACCGAGTACGGTGCCGGCCGCCAGCAAGAACGTCACGCTGGCCCCCGAAGGCAGCCGATCGCGCAGGAGGAGCGCATACGCCAGCGGAAAGAGCAGCCACACTGGCGCGGGCGTGCCCATGGCGCGGGTGAGCTGCCAATATTCGATCAGCCCCGCACCGAGGACAACCGCGACCGCCGCGTAGACCCAGATGGAGCCCGCGATCAGCGCCGCCAGCACGAGAGCGATCAGCACCGCCGCCGTGACGATGCGGATCGGCATGTTGGAACGGCGCGCTACGGCGATGGGGGGCTGGTCGGCCTTGGCATCAGCGACCTCGATTGGAAACCTCCTCGGGCCTCGCGCCGAATCGGCGCACGCGCCTTTGGTACGAGGCGAGCGCCTCGTCGAAGTCCGCTCCGCCAAAATCCGGCCAGAGCGTTTGAGTGCTGTAGAACTCTGAATAAGCCGCCTGCCAGAGCAAGAAGTTGCTGAGTCGCATCTCGCCGGCGGTGCGAATCACCAGGTCCGGATCAGGGAGGCCCCGGGTGTAAAGGTGGCTCGCCAGGCCGGCTTCGTCGAGCTGCGCGAGGTCGGCGCCTTCTCGCGCCAGTTCGCGGATCGCATCGATGATCTCCTGGCGGCCGCCGTAATTGATCGCGATGTTGAGGATCGCCCTCCCGCTGACCCGGGTTCGCTCGTTCGCCTGGCGCATCTGTTCCTGGAGGGCGGCGGAGAGATCCTGGAGCCGTCCGGAGAATCGCAACTCGATCCCGCGCTCCGCCAACTCGTCGACCTCGCGGCGAATGGTCTCCGAGAACAGGTTCATCAAGGCGTCCACTTCCTCGCGCGGGCGCGACCAGTTCTCAGTGGAAAAGGCATAAAGGGTCAGGACCCGGATGCCTCGCTTGTCGGCGGCCTCGGCGACGCGACGGATCGCCTCGATCCCGGCCTTATGCCCCATCACGCGAGGCAGCAGGCGCTCACGGGCCCAGCGGCTGTTGCCATCCATGATGATTGCGACGTGCTCGGGCGGGGGCAACTGGCTCACCAGGGGGTTTTGAGCGTCAGACCTCCATGATTTCGGCTTCTTTGCGCGCCGCCATCTGATCGACCAGGGCAATGAAGCGATCGGCGAGCTTCTGCAACTGCTCGCCACCGCGGTGCGCTTCGTCGGCCGAAATCTTCTTCTCCTTCTCGAGGGCCTTGACGCGGTCCACCTGCTCACGACGGATGTTGCGCACCGCCACGTGCGCGCCCTCCGCATAGCGCTTGACCAGGCGCGCATATTCCCGCCGCCGCTCTTCATTCAACGGAGGGATCGGGACGCGGATCAGCTGGCCGTCGTTGCCGGGGTTCAATCCCAGCTCCGACTTTTGAATCGCCTTCTCGACGGCGCTGATGATGGTCCGGTCCCACGGTTGGATCAGGATCATGCGTGCTTCGGGCACCGTGATGGTGGCCAGCTGGTTCAAGGGCGTTGGATTTCCGTAGTACTCCACCGGGATCTTGTCCACCAGCGACGGGCTGGCTCGTCCGGTCCGGATCGTCAGGATCTCTTTGCCGAGGGCCTCCAGACTCTTCTGCATTTTGGTTTCAGCGTCTTTGACGTTGGCTTCGATCATGCGGGCGCTCCCACGATGGTGCCGATCTGCTTGCCGGCGATGACCCCCTCCAGGTTTCCATTGTGCGAGAGGTCGAACACGATGATGGGGATGTTGTTCTCACGGCAGAGGGTCACTGCCGTATGGTCCATCACTCGCAGATCTTTATTGATCAGGTCAAGGTAGTCGAGCCGGGCAAAGCGCTTGGCCTTCGGATTCGTCATCGGGTCCGCATCATAGACCCCGTCGACCTTGGTGGCCTTGAGCACGACCTCCGCTTCGATCTCGACCGCCCGCAGCGCGGCCGTCGTATCGGTGCTGAAGTAGGGATTGCCACTGCCGGCAGCGAGGATCACGACCCGTCCCTTCTCAAGGTGTCGGACCGCGCGCCGCCGGATATAGGGCTCCGCGATCTGGTGCATGCTGATCGCGGTCTGCACCCGGGTCGGCTGCCCCCGGTTCTCCAGCGCATCTTGTAGCGCCAGCGCGTTGATGACAGTGCCGAGCATGCCCATGTAATCGGCCGTCACCCGATCCATCCCCCGCTTGCTCGCGGCGTCACCCCGGATAATGTTGCCGCCGCCAACCACGATCGCGAACTGGGTGTTGTGGGCGTTTTTCACCGCGATGATGTTCTTGGCGATTTCATTGATGACGTCCGGATCGATCCCAAAAGCGGCTTTTCCAGCGAGGCCCTCACCGCCCAACTTGAGGAGCACCCGTTTGTAGCGCGGCTCGGCCGTCGGTTTGATCACAGCATGCAGTGAACTAGCTGGCTTCTCCAACCTTGAAACGGGCAAAGCGGGAAATGGTTATGTTCTCGCCAAGCTTCGCGATCCCCTCTTTGAGCATCTGGTCCACGGTCCGCTTGTCGTCCTTGGCGAAGGGCTGGTCGAGCAGCACCTCGCGCTTGTAGAAGTCGTTGAGCTTTCCCTGGACGATCTTCTCGACGACCTGGGGTGGCTTCTTCTGCTCGTTGGCCTGGGCTTCGAAGATCGCGCGCTCGCGGTCCAATACGTCCTGCGGCACGTCCTCGCGCCGCAAATAGCGCGGCTCCGCGGCCGCGATGTGGACAGCGATCTCATGCGCCAGGTGCTTGAACTCCTCGTTGCGCGCGACGAAGTCGCTCTCGCTATTGAGCTCGAGCAGCACGCCCAACTGATGGTTGTGGTGAACGTAGGTCGCGATGATGCCTTCGCGAGCGATGCGGGTGGATTTGGCGCCGGCCTTTGCGATCCCCTTCAGGCGCAACCAGTCCTTGGCCTTCTCGATGTCGCCATTGGTTGCCTCGAGGGCACGCTTGGAGTCCATCATGCCCGCCCCGGTGGCCTCGCGCAGCGCTTTGACCTGATCAGCAGATATGGCCATGGCTATTTCTCGTCATCCAGTGCCTCGTCCTCATAGAACTCGGCCTCGTCGATTTTCGGCATCCCGGCAAATCCCTTGTCCTCTTCTTCCTCTTCTTCGGCACCAAACTCGAACTCGGTGACCGGCGCTTCGGGCGCCGCGGTGAGCTCCTCGGGGCTGATCAGTTGGCGCGCCTCGAGCGCCGCGTCGGCGATCTTCGAGGTGATCAGCTTGACGGCACGGATCGCGTCATCGTTCCCGGGGATGACGTGATCGATCTCATCCGGGTCGCAGTTGGAGTCGGTGATCGCCACGATAGGGATCCCCAGCTTGCGGGCTTCGGTGATGGCGATGTGTTCTTTCCGTGGGTCGACGACGTAGACGGCGCCGGGGAGACGCTTCATCTCCGCCATCCCACCAAAGAAGCGCTCGAGCCGCTGGTACTCCTCTTCGAGCTGCGTGATCGCCTTCTTGCTGCCGGTAAACCCGCCGTTGTTGCGGATGGCCCGCAGGCTATTCAGTCGATCGATTTGCCGGCGCATGACCGTGAAGTTGGTCAGCATGCCGCCCATCCAGCGGTGATTGACATAGGGCATGCCGGAGCGACGGGCTTCCAGCTCGATCGATTCCTGGGCCTGCTTTTTGGTCCCGACGAAGAGCACCATCCGGCCGCCGCCAACGACATCTTTTACCCAGTTGGACGCGTCATCCAGCAGCTTGACGGTCTGCTGCAAGTCGATGATGTGGATCCCATTGCGCGCGGTGAAGATGTAGCGCTTCATCTTCGGGTTCCATCGGCTGGTCTGATGACCGAAATGGACACCAGCCTCGAGTAGTTGCTTGAGTGTGACGAGTGGCATGCGAAAAACGGACCTCCTGTTTGTTCTTCCGCCTCCGTCTTCCGGTCGCCGGACCTGTGAAAGGCAACCCGACGCCGTCAGGAGACGTGCTTATTTGTTCGCCAAAGTATAGCCGCTGACCGTGAGTTTAAAACCCGCGCTACGCCGCAGGAACGGTCGGCTTCTTCGCTCGGGTGGGGCGAGCCGCTCGAGTACGGGCCGCCCGCTCGGGCTTGCAGGTCGGGTAATCGGAGCAGCTCTTGAACTCGCCGTAGCGCCCCTGGCGGAGCACCTGCGGCTTGCCGCAGCGCGGGCAGGGGTCGTCCATGAGGAGCTCGCTCGGCGCCGGCGGCGTCACGACCCGCTTGCTACCACCCTCGATGTAGCGGCAGTCCGGGTACCCGGAGCATCCGACGAAGCTGCCGAACCGACCCTTGCGATTCAACAGCGGCTTGCCGCAGGTCGGGCACACCCGGTCCTGGATGATGTCGGCGGGGTCGATCTCGCGCTTGACGTAGCGGCACTTCGGATAACCCGAGCAGGCGACGAAGGGTCCGCGCTTTCCGTTGCGCGTGACCAAGGGCTTGCCGCACTTGGGGCACATCTCGCCGGTCGGCACCGCCGGCGGCGCCTTCTCCTGGCCCTCCCGACCCTGGATGTAGTCACACGCCGGGTACAGGGAGCAGCCGACGAACTCGCCCAGCCGGCTCATCCGATGAACCAGCCTGCCGTTTCGTCCTTCTTCCTTGCACTTGGGGCAGTCTTCACCCGTCTCCCGCATCGGGACCTTCACCCGGGCGGTGGCTTCGGCTTTGGTCAGGGTCTTGGCGAAGGGTGCGTAGAACTCCCGAACGATCGGGACCCATTTGCGACGTCCCTCTTCGACGTCATCGAGCTCTTCCTCCATGCTCGCCGTGAAGGTGGTGTCGACGATGTCGGGAAAGTGCTCGACCAGCCAGTCATTGACGGTCTTGCCCAGGTCGGTTGGGGACAGCCGGCGCTCCTCTTGCTTGACGTAGTGGCGCGTTTGGATGACCTCGACGGTGGGCGCGAAGGTGCTCGGACGGCCGACGCCCAGCTCTTCCAGCGCCTTGATCAACGACGCCTCCGTGTATCGCGGCGGCGGCTGCGTGAAGTGCTGCTCGGGCTTCAGCTCCTGCAGGTTGAGCGGCTCGTCGACATTGAGCGCGGGCAGTTCCTTCTCCTCGTCGTTGTCGCTATCGCGCTCCCAGACCCGGTAAAAGCCGTCGAAGACCAGCACCGAGCCATTCGCGCGGAACAGGTAGTCGGCGGCGCCGATGTCAACGCGCGTCTGCGCGAAGCGAGCCGGTGTCATCTGGCTGGCGGTAAATCGCTGCCAGATCAGGCGATAGAGCCTGAGCAGGTCCGGCGTGAGAAACGCACGGACGGAATCAGGCGTCCGCGTGACATCGGTCGGCCGGATCGCCTCGTGCGCATCCTGCACCGAGCCCTTTGCCTTGTACTCGATCTTGTCGCGCCGTGCATAGGTCGGCCCGTACTCTTCGGTGATGAACCGGCGCGTGGCGGCCGATGCCTCGTCCGAGATGCGAAACGAGTCGGTGCGCATGTAGGTAATCAGGCCGGTCGGCCCCTGTGCGCCGAGATCAACACCTTCATACAGTTGCTGGGCCAGGCTCATCGTCCGATTCGGCTTCATGCGCAGCCGGTTGGACGCATCCTGTTGCAGCGTGCTGGTCTTGTACGGCGGCGGTGAATTCCGCATGCTGTCCTTGGTTTCGATCGAGAGCACTTTGTAGCTGGCGCCTTCGAGCTGCGCCACGATCTCGCGCACCTGGCCCTCCTCGGTCAGCTCGAGCTTTTCCTCAGCGCCTTGCTTGCTGTGGAGACGCGCGCCGAAGATCCGCGGCTGATCGACCTTGGAGAGCATCGCATCGAGCGTCCAGGACTCGACGGGGACGAACTTCTCGATTTCCTCTTCACGCTCGACAACCAGCCGGACCGCGACCGACTGCACACGGCCCGCGCTCAAGCCCTTCCGGATCTTCTTCCACAGCAGCGGACTCAGCTTGTAACCGACCAGCCGGTCGATCACGCGACGCGCCTGCTGCGCATCGACAAGATCCTGGTTCATCGGCCGCAGTGCGTTGAGGGCCTTTTCAACCGCGCTGGGCGTGATCTCATGCAGCTCGATCCGCTGCGGGTTCTTCAGGTTGAGGACGTGCGCCAGGTGCCAGGCGATAGCCTCCCCTTCCCGATCGGGGTCCGAAGCCAGCAGGATCTCGGAGGCCCCCTTGGCGGCGGCCTTCAAATCCTTGATCGTCGCTTCCTTCCCCGGGATGGTTACGTATTCCGGTTTGAAGGAATGCTCGACGTCGATACCGAGCGTGCTTTTCGGCAAATCACGGACGTGACCCATCGAGGCACGGATGTCGTACTTGCCACCAAGAAACCGGCCAAGCGTTTTGGCCTTCGCGGGGGATTCAACGATGATCAGTGGGTTTGCCATGTCAATCTCGAGAAGCGCGTGTCACCGCGCCGCAGTCGCCGATTATATAGCCGCTAATTTCCAACAGCGTCAAGCGCCGGTTCACTTCCTTGATGTCAAGGTTCATCATGGCCGCCAGGTCATCATGATGCCGCGGTTCTACCCAATCAAGCAACTCCCAAACGGCGAGAAGTTGCGGATCTTGCGGTCCTGAATCCGCGCGCGTACGCGCACGCGTGCGCGCGTGTACGCGCGCCTGCGCACGCGCGCGTGCGCGTGAGAGCTCGGAAAACTCATCGAGCACGTCCTCAACCGTTTGCACCAGCTTCGCCCCATCCTTGATGAGCTGGTGAACTCCCGTTGCCAGGGGGTTCTCGATACTGCCCGGAACGCAGAGGACATCGCGACCTTGCTCGGCGGCCATGCGCGCGGTGATCAGCGCGCCGCTTCGCTGCGCGGCTTCGACCACGATCACGCCAAGGCTGAGCCCGCTGATGATGCGATTGCGCACCGGAAACCGACCGGGCAACGGCGGCGTGCCCGGCTCGGCTTCGGTGATGACGGCCCCCGAGCGCGCGATCGCCTGCGCCAGATCCGCGTGCTCGGGCGGGTAGATGCGATCGAGACCGGTCGCCATCACGGCGACCGTCGGGCTGCCGCCATCGAGCGCGCCACGATGGGCCGCCGCATCGATGCCGCGCGCCAGCCCGCTGACGACCACCACACCGAGCTCTGAAAGATCACGCGCCAAGCGATGAGCGGCGCGCTGGCCGTAGGGTGTCGCGCGGCGCGAGCCGACAATCGCGATCATGGGCTCCGCCGGCAGCCGGCCGTTGACATACAAGCGCGCCGGCGGATCGTGGATCTGTTTCAGCCGCTCCGGATAATCCGGATCGCCTAGCGCGACGACCCTATCCACTTTCGCGGTACTGAAGGGCCTCCGCGACGTGCGCCTCCTCGATGCCCGGGCGCTCGTCCAGGTCGGCAATGGTCCGCGCCACGCGCAGCACGCGGTGGATTGCGCGACCACTGAGCTGCAGCCGCTCGGCCGCCGCCTCGAGCAGCGTTTGACCCGCTGCGGCCAGGGGCTCTCGCCGCAATTGCGGCCCGGTCAGGGCGCCGTTCAGCGGACCCTGGGGCCGCCGATCTCGCTGGCGCTCGCGCGCTCGTAGCACACGCTCGCGGACCACCGCACTCGATTCGGCCACCGGCGTGCTTCGCAGGAGCTCGCCGGCGGGCTGCCGGGGAACCAGGACCTGGAGGTCGATGCGGTCCCGGATCGGTCCGGACAGCCGGGCGCGATAGCGCTGCCGATCCAGCGGCGTGCACTCGCAGATCCGGCGCGGGTCGCCGGCAAACCCGCATGGGCACGGATTGGCGGCCGCCACCAGGATGAAGCGACCCGGCAGCACCGCGTGCCCGCGGGTGCGCGCCACCGCCAGCCGTCCTTCCTCGAGCGGCTGGCGCAAGGATTCGAGCGCGTCCCGGCGGAATTCGGTGATCTCGTCCATGAACAGCACGCCCCGGTGCGCGCGGGTGATTTCGCCGGCCCGAGGCGCCGCCAGGCCACCGCCAACCAGCGCGGCCGCTGAAATGGTGTGATGCGGAGCCCGAAAGGGCGCGACGTCGAGCAGGCCCGCGCCCGCGGGCAGCATGCCGACGCACGACGCGATCGAGGTCACTTCAACGGCTTCGCGCTGGCTGAGCGGGGGCAGGATGCCGGGGAGCGCCCGGGCCAGCAGCGTCTTGCCCGCCCCGGGCGGACCCACCAATAAGAGATGATGCGCGCCCGCGGCCGCCACCTCAAGGGCCCGCTTGGCATGGGGCTGGCCAAAGATCTCGGCCAGGTCGACATGTTGGGTCGGGGCGGGAGACGTCACCGGTTCGACCGGTGACTCGTCAAGCCTGGCGCCTTCGTCCCAGTGAGCCTTGAGCTGTCGAAAATGAGTCACCCCAATCACCGGCGCCGCCGTCGCGATCTTCGCCTCCGCCACGTTGGCGGCCGGCACATAGAAGCGCTTGATTCCCAGCCGATCGAGGTGCGCGATGATCGGTAGGGTGCCGCGGATCGGGCGCACCGTGCCGTCCAGGGCCAGCTCGCCCAGCCACGCCACGTCCGGCGGCAAGCCACGGCCCTGGGCGGCGTTGACGATGGCCGCCGCCATCGCGAGGTCGAAGCCACTCCCCTCTTTCGGCAGCTGGGCGGGCGCGAGGTTGATGGTCACCTTGCGGCCGGGAAACTCGAAGCCGCTGTTGTTGATGGCAATCTTGACGCGCTCGCGAGCCTCCTGGAGCGCCCGGTCGCCGAGGCCCACGATGTGAAACCCGGGGAGCCCATCAGCGATATCCGCTTCTACCTCGACCCGGCAACCGTCGAGGCCGAAGACCGTCCCCGACAGGGCCCTGGCCAGCACCACGGCGATATTACACGGTTTTGTATATATGCGTCAGCTTAGCCCAACTGCCGGCCCGTGCAACGTCGTACGCTGCCGTGTGATCGTCACGACATGCAGGTGAAACAGACGGCGGCCCGCACTCTCGGCTTGCTCACCACTCTCCCCTATCGCCGCAACCCTCGGATTCGCATCGGCTCGGGTCTGCTCGGTAACGGCCGGCTGCGCATCCAGGGGCCGGGACGGGTGGTCCTGGAGGCGGACGTCAACGCATGGTCGCATGCCGAGGTCAACCGCCTCATCACCACGCGCCCTGAGGCGATCATCCATATCGGGCGCCACGCCCGGCTGAACGGATGCACCATCGTGGCCGCCGAACGGGTTGAGGTCGGCGCGGATTGTGTCCTCGGCTCCTGTGAGGTTCGAGACCATCTCCCTTACTCCGAATCCCCGGCGGATCGCCGCCGCCCGGGCGAAGCGAAACCCATCATCATCGAAGACAACGTGTGGATCGGCGGGCAGGTGTCCGTCTTGCCCGGCGTGCGGATCGGCCGCGACTCGGTGGTGGGCATCCACGCAGTGCTTTTCGACGATGTCCCACCCGGTGTGATCGTCGGCGGGAACCCGGCGCGGGTGCTTCGCCGGCTTGATTTGTCCGTCAGCGGGGATAATCGAGGGCAGTGAAGCTCAATCCCCCACCGACGACCTGCGATCAATGCAAGCACATGCCGCACTGGGAACACATTAGTGGCCCCGACCAATCGGTGCGGCTCGAAGACGGACGCTCGGTGGTCCGGCGTGGACAGGTGTGGGTCTGCACCCATTGCGGCCACCAGGTGCCGGTCTCGTTCGAGGCGTGGACCTGACGACGGCTGCGGCCACCCGGTTGGAGCGACTCCGGCAGGTGCTCGGGCAGCGGGTGCGACGCAGTATCGACACCGCCCCACCGCTGGTCCGGGCCGGCGTGCTGCTCCCGCTCGTGACGCGGGACAACACCCTCGAAATGCTCTTCACCCGACGCACCGACACGGTCCTGACCCATAAGGGCCAGATCTCGTTTCCCGGTGGTCAGCGCGAAGACTCCGACGCGGAGACGGTCGAGACCGCCCTGCGCGAGAGCTACGAGGAGATCGGCCTCGAGCCATCCCGCGTCACAGTGCTCGGCGAGCTCGACGATGTCTTTACAGCAGTCAGCAGTTTCGTGATCACACCAGTGGTGGGCCTGGTGGAGGGCGCCATCGGCGATTTACGACTGGCTCCCGACGAGGTGAAGAGCCTGCTGATGGTGCCCGTCAACCGTTTGCTCGACGCCGACGTGCACACCACCGAAATCCGGAGCGTCGGCGAGCAACAGTACCGCATCCACTATTACACGATCGGCGAGGACGTGATCTGGGGTGCGACAGGACGGATCGTCTACCAGTTCCTGAAGGCCTGGGAAGACGCCGCCTGAAGGCGCCCGGCGCGTTTCTCGAGGAGACCATTCAGTCGCAACCCGCCGCAGCCGAGCGTCTGCTCGCGGACCCGCTGGCGCAGTCGGTCGTATCGAGGTTGTCCGGGCAATCGCGCATCTTTCTCGTAGGCACCGGGACCAGCCATCACGGGGCAGTCGTAGGGCAGTATCTATTGCGAAGCGCCGGCCTCGAGGCGTGGGCGATCCCCGCCTTCGAGTTCGCCAATTACCCACCACGCTTCAGGGCCGGCGACGGCCTGGTGCTGTTGAGCCACCGAGGAAGCAAGCGCTTCAGCCAGAAGGCGCTCGAAGGGTTCAGCAGTCAGGACCACTGGGTGGCGATCACCGGTGAAGGATCTTCGTTAACCGGCCCGGGCGTGGTGTACACCGTGGCGCAGGAGCGATCGCCCGTGCATGCCGCCAGCCACACCGGGGCGATGATCCGGCTCGCCCAATTGGCCGTGGCCCTCGGTTCGCCGCCATGGAAAGCTGAGCTTGGTCGCATGCCCGGCGCCATCGGGACGGCCGTGAAGCTGGGCCCGCTGGTCGTCGAGGCGCTTGACCGGCTGAACTTCTCGCACGTTGTCCACTTCGTCGGCGGCGGGCCAGCATACGCCACCGCGCTCGAGGGGGCGTTGAAGCTGCGAGAGGCGTCGTACCTGAGTGCCGAGGGACACGAGCTGGAAAGCGTCCTGCACGGCCCGCTCATTAGCCTGAACGCCGAGGATTCGGTGGTGTTGATCGCGCAACCCGGTCCGACCCTCGAGAGGACCGAGGAGGTGGTTGCGGCCCTCCACGAGATCGGCACACCCACCCTCGCGGTCGGACCCGCCGCCGCCCGCTTGACCGCTGCCGAGATTCGGCTGGAGACGCCGGCGATCGATGAGCTGCTGGCTCCCATCGTCAACGTCGTCCCGCTCCAGTTGCTGGCGTTAGAGGTGTCTCGCCGCGTGGGGGTCGACGCCGACAGCTTCCGCAAGGTCGGCCGCTATGCCGCCGCCCAACTGAAGTTCACGCTGTAGGCAACTAGTCGATCGCCTTATTGACCTGATCAGTCGGCTACCGGCTGCGTTCAGACCGATCACATTGAAGCGGACCAAAGCCAGGGAAGAACCCACCCGGTCGCTGGTTATACCTCTGTGCAGCCCAAGGTGCATCCAACGGTGCTCGTTCTGATGGCCGCTATTGGCTTAGCCTCGAGCCTGGACCTCCTCGGCGAGGTCGTCAACGTCAACAGCGTCGTTCTCCTGGATAACTACGGCGGCCACACCATTCAGGTGCAAGAAGGGCAAGTCGTTCGAAAGATGTTCAATCCGCCGATCGATCCCACGACGATCACGCTGAGCTCCGATGCGGTCGGCTGGTCGCGACCATCGGACCCACTCGCCTCGCACATGATCGGCCGAGCCGACTTCAAGGCACTCCACCCCGGTGTCAGCACGATCAAATACAAGATCGCTGACGGTTGGCAATCTGGCCCCATCTATTACGTCGCAGACATCCTCGTGCGAGACCGTGGTCGACCGTATGACTTGGCACTGAGCGCGAACGGGATGTCATCGAGCTTTTGGACCCCCTCCGGATTCGCATTGCGCGTGGGCGACGAGGTTATAGTCGCCTCCCCTGATGGACAGGTGCTCACCACAGATTCCTCCATCGTCGTCCCGACCGTCCGGCTCATGCTCGGCAACCCAGGCGGGCTCGCGACACTCCGAGCCATCCGAGCGGGAACAGCTCAGATCGGCATACATCGAGCCGATGGCTTCTGGCTGCCTGCCGCCATCGTGGTCTCCAATTCGGCATCGCGATTTGATCTCACAGCCAATGAACCCGATGACGGCAAGGTCATTCACATGGGCGCGGGCCAGTCGCTGCGCCTGACGCTGACAAATCTGCCGCACTACCGGCCCTGGTACATCGCAAGGCAGCCGGAAGGCGTGATGCTCCTCGTCGACCCTAAGAGCCTCGGACAGGACGCAAACGGAGTGTTCGGATTCCAGGCCATCAAGTCCGGAACGCGCGAGATCTTGTTCCGAGCCGAACCCGCGAGTTGTTCAGACCAAACCTGCGCGGACCAGACCCGAGAGCTCCACCTCAACCTTCGGATCTCGTCCTGAAAACCGATCCTCGTACGACCTAATACTGGCCCGAGCAAGCGCGTCGGTAATCACGCCGTTGTATTTGCGTGGATGCTCGAGCCGCTCGGGTGCAGCCAGCGTTTGAGGTACGCGCCGGCAGCATTTTCACCGTCTTTCGTGGCGCAGCTCTTCTCGTGGCGATCGTCGCCCTGTTCTTCTGGGGTGGGGCGACTTCGGTCAATGACAGTGCCGGGGAAACCGGCGGGCTCGTTTTCTTGCTGTTCTCGGTCGGCCTTGTCGTTTTTGCTTTCATCGCCGGCCGGAAGGTCCGACTATTCGCGAATCAGGAATTGGTCGGCATTGTCGGGCCCTTGGGCGGCGTCCGAGTTTGCTCCCGAACCGAACTCGCCGAGATCCGGACTGCTTGGCACTGGTATCAGGGCCGCGGCATGGGTTATTGGGTCTTCCCGACACTCCACTTCCGAAAGCGTGACACCTCGGACGCCTTCATCACGCCGGTTCTCCTTTACGAGACCGAGGACCTCCTGGCTCTTAGTTCCTATCTTGGGATGCCAATCGAGCTTGATCGGCCGACGACACCCAAGGCGGCGTAAGCTGGGTTGTTAGTCGATCGCGTTCTTGATGTGATCGACCCTGATCAGACGGCCCGCGGCGACGGTCAACCCGACCACATCGAAGCGGACTGACCCGCGGTGTGGCCGTATCTTTAAGTAGTACAGGCCCAGCTGCCGCAGCTTCCGGATCTTCTTGGCGTCGACCGCCTCCTGGGGCAGGCCGTAGCCGTGGCCGGTCCGGGTCTTCACCTCGACAAATACCAGCGTCTTCCCGTCCATCGCCACCAGGTCCAGCTGGCCGAGCGGCGTCCGCACATCCTTCTCAACGATCTGGTAGCCGAGGCCACGGAGGTGGTCCTCGGCGAGCGCCTCGCCGCTAACCCCGAGCGGATTGACTGGCAAAGGCGGCCGCTTCCAACTCGGCGCGCGTCCGGATCGAGATGAAGGATCGACGGTGCAACGGGCTCAGACCGTGACGGTCCATGGCAGCCAGATGGTCGGGCGTCGGATAGCCCTTGTGGGCCTCGAAGCCGTACCCGGGAAACTTCTCCGCCATCCGCATCATCAGGCGGTCGCGGGTTACCTTCGCGAGAATGCCGCCGCACATGATCGAGATCGAGCGGCGGTCGCCCTTGACGATCGGCAGTTGCGGGGTCAGCGCCTCGGGGAGCAGGAAGCCGTCGACGAGCAGGTAGTCGATCGGCCGCCCCAGCTGTTGGATGGCAATCCCCATCGCCCAGCGGTTCGCCCGTGACACGCCGACCCGATCGATCTCGTCGACCTCGACGATGCCCACGCCCCACGCTTCGGCGCCGTCGAGGATGCAGTCGTAGAAGTGGTCGCGTTCATCGGCGGTCAGGAGCTTGGAGTCGTCGATCCCTTCGCACTGGAAATAGGGCCGCATGATCGCTGCCCCGGCCACCACCGGACCGGCCCATGGGCCGCGGCCCGCCTCATCGACGCCCGCGACGGTCGCGTAACCGAGCCCGAAGGCCTGGCGCTCGAAGACCCAGAGGTCTCGGTCAGCTTTCGGCCGTTTCTGGCGTTTCGGTGCCGGCGTCGGCTTCGCTGTCGGCGGGGACGGCTGTGATGGCAACGGCTTGACGCTTCTCCCGAATGCGGGCGCTCTTCCCGACTCTTCCGCGCAGGTAATACAGCTTGGCCCGGCGCACCTTGCCATGCCGAACCACGTCGATCTTCTCGATCCGGGGTGAGTGCAGCAGGAAACTCCGCTCGACCCCAACGCCGTGAGCGATGCGGCGCACGGTAAAGATTTCCTTCGTACCGCTGCCGCGGCAGCCGATCACGATGCCTTCGAAGATCTGGATCCGCTCGCGAGTGCCCTCGACCACCTTCGCGTGCACCTTGACCGTATCGCCGGGGATCAAGGTGGGGACGTTCTTGCGCTGAGCCTCAGCGTCGAGCAGGTCGATGACGTTAGACACGGCGTACAAGGATAACACCCCGCTACGACGTGGGCTGGCGATCGAGCAAATCGGGACGGCGACGGCGCGTCCGTTCGGCGGCCTGCGCGCGGCGCCAGCGCTCGATCTCGGCGTGATGGCCGGAAAGCAGCACCTCCGGAACCTGGTGGCCCTCGAAGACCGCGGGCCGCGTGTAATGCGGATACTCCAGCAGCTCGTCGGCAAACGACTCGTCCTTGGGTGATTCCTCCGAACCGAGGACACCGCTGACGAGCCGGCTGACGGCGTCGATCAGCACCATCGCCGGGAGCTCGCCGCCGGTGAGCACGTAGTCACCGATCGAGACCTCCCGGTCGGCGAGGTGGGCACCGACCCGCTCGTCGACCCCCTCATACCGTCCGCAGATCAGATAGAAATCCGAGTGGGTGGCCAGTTCGCGCACCAGTCCCTGGGTGAGCCGCTCCCCCTGCGGGCTCAACAGGATGACGGGGCCGGTGCCGGCGCGCGCGCGCACCGCTTCGAAGATGGGCTCCGGTTTGAGCACCATTCCGGCGCCACCACCGTACGGAATGTCATCGACCTGACGGTGCCGGTCGTGCGTGTAGTCGCGCAGGTTGTGAAGCTGCAAGGTGACCAGCCCGGCGGCCAGCCCGCGGCCCGTGACCCCCGAGCTCAACGGGCCAGGGAATAGTTCGGGGAAAAGAGTCAAGACCTCGATGTTCACGCTTGTGTCGCTTCGTCCAACTCGACCGTGATGCGTCCCTCGGACGGTGCGATCGTCCGGACGACGCTGCGGATCATCGGGATCAAGACTTCGTTCGTTCCGTTCGTCACGCGGAGCACGTCGTTCGCCGGGTAGGTCAGCACCTCCGCGACCTGGCCCAGCTCACGAGCACTACGCGTGTCGAACACTCGCAGACCCACGAGTTGGAAGTGGTAGTAACGATCGGCGGGTAATGCGCGCGCCTCCTCAAGCGGGACGGTGCAGTAGGCGCCGACGAGCTCCTCCGCGTTGTTGCGATCGTCGATGCCCTCGAACGTGACCAGCAGCCCATCGGGCTGTTCGCGGGAGCGACCAACGCGCAGGCGCCGGCCGCCGACAGTCACCTCGTGGCCCGGCGTGAACCGATCGGGAAAGTCGGTCAGGAGCTCAACTCGCACCGCACCCTTGACGCCATGGGCGCTCCGGACCAGACCAATCCGAAGATCGGTTTCTGGTGGCGTCGTCAAACGATCTCGACCATCACCCGATCGTGGTTCTTCAGTGCGGCAGCACGGACCACCGCACGAATGGCGTCGATGTTTCGTCCGCCCCGCCCGATGACCTTGCCGACATCCTCGTTCGCCAGCGTCACCTCGACCCGGTTGGTGCGCTCCCCTTCGACCATCGCCACCCGCACGTCATCGGGCTTGGAGACCATCGCCTTGATGATGTAGCCGACCAGGTCCGTGTAGTCGTGCATGCTCAGGCCTCCTCAGAGGCCGCCGCCACCGCAGGCTCCGGCGCGCTCGGCGCGGCCGGCGCCGTCGCTGCAGGCGCCGCCGCGGGCTTCGGCGGCTTGGTGGGTCGCTTCCTGGCCGACTCCTTGGGCAGGAGCCCCTGATCGATCAGGAAGGCGCGGGCGGTATCCGAGGGCCGCGCGCCCTTCTGCAGCCAGACCTTGATCTTGTCCAGGTCCAGGTTGAGCTTCACCGGCTCCGTCATCGGATCGTAGGTGCCGAGAATCTCGATGAACTTGCCATCGCGCGGCGAGCGGCTGTCCGCCACCACCAGGCGATAGAACGGGTGCTTCTTTGCCCCGATGCGCCGCAGTCGAATCTTTACCGACAAATTGACCTCCTAACCTTTCAAAAGTTGAGCGGGATCGAAGGGTAATCCCTTGATGCCTCTTCCCTTCCCCATCTGTTTCATCATCTGCTGCATCTGCTGAAAGCCCTTGATCAGCCGGTTCACGGCTGCGATATCGGTGCCCGCGCCGCGCGCGATGCGGCGACGGCGGCTGCCGTCGATCGTCTCGGGTCGCTCGCGCTCCATCGGCGTCATCGACAGGATGATCGCCTCCATCTGCTTCAGCTGGTCGTCATCCGGTAAGGCGCCGGCGAGGTTTTTGATCTTTCCCGCCCCCGGCAACATGCCGATGATCCCCTCCAGCGGGCCCATCTTCTTGACCTGCTTCAGCTGTTCCATGAAGTCGGTCAGTGTCAGCCGCCCGGCGCGGAGCTTCTTTTCCATCGCCTGCGCCTGCGACGCATCGACCTGGTCCTGGGCTTTCTCGATCAGCGTCAGGACGTCACCCATGCCAAGAATGCGCGACGCCATCCGATCGGGGTGGAAGATCTCGAAGTCGGTCAGCTTCTCACCGATGCCAACGAATTGAATCGGCGTTTGGGTGACGGCACGCAACGAGAGGGCCGCGCCGCCACGCGCGTCGCCATCCATCTTGGTCAGGATGGCGCCCGTTAGCGCGATCGTCTGCTGGAAGGCGCTCGTGACGTTGACCGCCTGCTGCCCGGTCATGGCATCGAGCACCAGCACCCGGTGCTGCGACGGGACGGCGCCGGTGATGGACTTCAGCTCGACGAGTAGATCCTCGTCGACCTGCAGCCGACCCGCGGTATCGACGATGACGACATCAGCATTCACCCGGCGCGCCTCGGCGATCGAATCGCGAGCGATCTTCACCGGATCTGTCCCGCGTGGAGCATAAGCCGGCGCGTTGATGCTCTTGGCCAGGACCTCCAGCTGCTCCATCGCCGCGGGTCGGCGGACGTCGGTCGAGACCAGCAGCGGCCGGTGGCCTTCGCGACGGACGAACAGGGCGAGCTTGCCGGCTGTGGTGGTCTTGCCCGATCCCTGCAGACCGGCGAGCACGATGACCGTGGGCGGCGACGGCGCATACGTCATCGGCGTGCGGTCGCCCAGCAGGTGGACCATCTCCTCGTCGACGATCTTCACGATCTGCTGGCCCGGGTTCAGGCTATCCATCACCTCGGCACCCACCGCCCGCGTCCGAATGCTCGCGACGAAGTCCTTGACCACCTTGTAGTTGACGTCGGCTTCGAGCAGGGCGAGCCGGACCTCGCGGAGGCCGGCGTCGACGTCGGCCTCGCTCAGCTTGCCCCGCCCGGTCAGCTTCTTGAGCGCCTGGTCGAGGCGCTCGGTCAGGGACTCAAACACGCTGCGTCCGCTCCAACCCGAGCTTGCGCTCGTAGTCGTCGAGGTTCACGGTCGTCCGCCGCACTACGTCGTAGACGGCCGTCCGCGACACCCGCTCACGCTTGGCGATCTCGCCATAGGACCAATCGAGCTCCCAGGCGAGATGGAGAATGCGACGCTGGTGCTCGGTCAGCAACGAGCCATAAAGATCGAGCAGGCGCAACTGGCGGTGGCGACGCCGGGCACTGTCAAGCATTTAGCCTTGACAGTATACGAGCTAGCTTCGCCTCTCTTCGTTCCGCAGGACGAACTGCAGCAACCAGAGAATCCCGACCACTGCGGCACCGAGGGCCAGCAGCCCGATGGCGCCAACGACGACCGCGAGAATCAGGAACGTCAGACCGGTTCGTCCTCGTCGGCGGGCTCGACCCGTTGATCCTGCAGAATCCGGAGCGCCTCCGCCGCCTGGTCGCGCGGGACCCAGAGGTCGACGGCGGCCAGCTCCCCCACGGTATTTCCCAAGACGGCGCCGATCGCTTCCTGCCGGAAGTAGACCGGAATCCCGGACGCCTCGAGGACCGCCTTCCAGAGATCCGCCTCAACCAGGCTGGTAGCAGTCACGAGTTGGACGAAGGTCTCCGATTTATCAGATGGGCTCATGTCCCCTCCTCCATCCGCAACAGCGCATCAAGGTATTGTCCGGGATCGAATCGATTGAGGTCATCAAGGCCCTCGCCAATGCCGACGAGCTTGACCGGCACCGAGAGCTCTGCTTCGATACTAAGCACAACGCCCGCCCGGGCGCTGCCGTCCATTTTTGTCACCGCGAGCCCGGTCAGACCGATCGCCTCCTGGAACACCTTCACCTGCTGCGCCGAATTCTGCCCGACGTGCGCGTCGAGCACGGCGAGCACCTCCTGCGGTGAGTGCGGATCGAGCCGCTGCATCACGCGGCGGACCTTCCGCAGTTCCTCCATCAAGTCGGTACGGGTGTGGAGGCGGCCGGCCGTATCGATGATCACGGGACTCATGCCGCGCGCACGCGCCGCCTCCACGGCATCAAAGGCGACGGCTCCGGGGTCAGATCCCGGTTGATGCGCGATGACATCGACCTGCGCCCGCTGTCCCCACAGCCGCAACTGCTCGATCGCAGCCGCTCGATAGGTGTCGGCGGCGGCCAGTAACGGGCGACGCCCTTCCTGGCGCAGCAGATGTGCCAGTTTTCCGATCGTCGTCGTCTTGCCGGATCCATTGACGCCGACGACCAGCACGACCGCCGGCGCGCCATCGAGGTTGAGCTCACGTGAGCGTCCGCCCATCTGGGTCGCCAGGTCGTCCTTCAGGAAGCGGAGCGCATCCGCGGGCGAGCGCAAGTGGGCGCCGGCTGCCTGCCGCCGCAGATCCCCGACCACCCGCTCCGTGGTGGGCACGCCGACGTCGGCCGCGATCAACGTCGCTTCGAGGTCGTCCCAGAAGGCGGCGTCGAGGGCCGGACGCCCGAAGACCTCCTTGAGGTCGGCGACGTAGGCCTGGCGACCGGCGTCGAGGCTCTTCGAAAACCGTTTCCAGAATCCCTGGCGCTCGGCCGGCGCCCTGTCATCCGGATCAGGCGGAGCGTTCACCTACCGGGATCAGGGCGTCCTGATGCAAGCGGACGGAAACGATGCGCGAGATCCCATGCTCGGCCAGCGTGACGCCGTAGAGCACCTCCGCCTGCGCCATCGTCGAGTGGTTGTGGGTGACGATGAGGAACTGCTGGTCGATGGCGAGGCGTTTCAACACCCGATTGAAACGGATGACATTGGCGTCGTCGAGCGCCGCGTCGACCTCGTCCAGCACGTAGAAGGGGCTCGGGTTGACGGCCTGCAGGGCAAACAGGAAGGCCAGCGCCGTCAGTGCCCGCTCGCCACCGGATAACAGGGTGAGCGGTTGCAGGCGCTTGCCAGGCGTCTGGGCGAGGATTTCCACGCCCTCGTCTAACGGATTACCCTCCGGCTCCCCCTCGAGTCGCAGGGTCGCACGACCGCCCTCGAACAGCTCAGCAAAGAACTCCTGGAAATTCACCGCCACGGATTGGAAGACGGTACGGAATCGGCTGTCGATCTCCCCCTCCAGACGCCGCCGCAGCTCGTTGAGCTGCGCGGTGGCGGCCTCGAGGTCGCCCAACTGCGCGGTCAGGCTGTCGCAGCGGTCGCGCACTTGCGCATACTCCTCGGGCGCGAGCAGGTTGACCGCGCCCATGGCATCGAGGCGTCGCTGCAGGCGCGAGACCTCACGTTCGGTCTTCTGCCAGTCGACGTCCTCGATCGCCTCGGTGTCGTCCTCGATTTCCTGGCCACCTTCGCGGAGGGCGAGCGCGCACCGGTCGACCTCGACTTGCGCCGCCTCGCGGTCGGCGGCCGATGCCGCCCAGGCGTCATCGGCATGGGCGACCTCGACTTGCAGCGTTACGTTGCGTTGTTCGTCCTCGCGGAGCTGCGCCTCCAGGCCAGCGAGCGTGTCGACATCCGGCAGCTGCGTCGACTCGAGGGTCTCGAGCTCGGCGCGCAGCGACTTCGAAGTCTCGAGCCACCGCTGGCGTTCCTCGTTGATCAGGGCTGGCTGGACCGCCAGCTCCTCCTCGGCAGCGCGACGTTGGGCGAGCTCGTCGCCGTGGGTTCGAAGGCTTTGTTGCGCCCGCTCGAGCTGGCGAACCATGTCATCGGACCGCTGTCGGGCGAGCGCCGTCCGCAGTTCGGTCTCCTGCCGCCGTGCCGTCAGCTCGCGAAGGCCTTGGGCGACGTCGATGATCTGCTTCTCGAGCGCGGCCATCTCCTGATCCGCCGTGGCCTCGGCTTCGCCCTGGACACGCTGGCGACTCAGCGTATCGACCTGGGTCTCCTCGGCCTGCTGCAGCAGTCCGCCGATCCGAATCAGTTGCTGGCGCAGTTGCGCCTCCTGCTGGCTCTCGCGCTGACGCGCCTCGGTCGCGGCGGCCAGCGCGCCGGCGGCCTGCGCCGCCGCCGTGCGTGCAGCATCGACCCGCGCCGTAATCGCTTGTCGCTCGGCCGTCAGTGCGGATCGAACCGCGGCTAGGCCTTCCAGTTCCTCGGCGGCCCCCAGCGCAGCTCGGCGCTCACCATCCAGCGCCTGCTCGGCATCGCGAATCCGGGCCTGTACCTCGAGCAGGGCATCCGCAGCCTGCCCGCCCCGATACGACACCGCCGTGAGGATCTCGCCGCTGGGCGTCACCGCCCGCAGCTCGGGATGGCGGTCCACGACACGAGCGCCCTCCGAACGGTCGGCCACCAGGACCACGCCGCGAAGCAGATGGGCCAGCAGCCGGTGGGCTTGATCAGGCGCCCGCACCAGGTCGATCACAGCATGTAGTCCGTCCGGCACCGGAGCCGGCGCCTCGCTTTCCGGTGGGTAGAGCAGCGTGTCTCGCGCCTCCTCGGCGGCAGCTAGTGCCGCGGCGGCGCTCTCGAAGCTGCGTCGGTCGCGCGCCACCCAGCCGTGCAGCCAGCCCTCCAGCGCTGCCTCGACGGCAACCCGGTGCACCGGTTCCACGTCGATCAACTCGAGAAGTCGTTCCCAGTTTGCGTCACTTCGGATCGGCCAGCGGCGCTGCGCACCGTCCAGCAATGTTCGAAGGGCGCCAAGCTCGGCCTGGATTGAACGCAGCGCCGCATCCCGCTCGACGACCGTCTTGCGCGCCGCCTCGACCGCTGCCTCGGTTTCCGCCTGGCGTTGCTCGATGCTCGCGGTCGCCTGGCTGACCTCGAACAAATCTTGCCCGGCGGCCTCGGCCGTCCGGCTACGGCGATCGAACTCTTCGGTCAAGGTGGCGTGTCGGACCGACCACGCCTCGAGTTGCGCCCGCGCCTGCTGCTGTTGCTCACTTAAAAATTGCCGCCGTCCTTCCAGTTGGCGCAACTCGGCGTCAAGCGATGCCGTCTCACGCTGCGCCTCGTGGCGCCGCTTTAGGCGCGCAATCCGGTCCGCCTCGAGCCCTGCCTGCGTTTCGCGCGCGACCGCCTCGGCATTAACCGCTGCTTGGAGGGCGATCGTTGCCGCTTCGAGCTCGACGGTTGCGCCATGGACCGCACGAGCGAGCTCATCCACGACGCGGGTGCCGGCCTGCTCAGAGGCGCCCAGGCGTTCGAGCTCTCGCTGCAGCGCTTCCAGCGCCTGAACCGCGGCGAGGTTGCGTTCCTGGGCGATCCGCGCCTGGTGCTCGCTCTCGGCCAGGCGCAGTCGCACCTCCGCCACCGTCTCCTGGTGACGCCAGCGCGCCTCGCGTGCCGTGAGAAGGGCCGAGCGATGCTCGGCGTAAAGCGGTTCGAACTCAGCAACGGCGGCGTTGGCCGCGGCCCGTTTGTGCTCCGCCGTTTGCTGACGCGCCAGCGCTTTGCGCAGCTGAACCATCGCCTTGCGCCAGGCATCGCGCGCGAGGCTGCCCTGCAACACCTTGAGCGCATCGGCGACTTTCCTGTACTCCTCGGCGGACGCGGCCTGCACGCGCAACTCCTCGGCGCGGGGACTCAGCTCATTGAGAATGTCGCGCGCGCGACGCATGTCGCGATCCGCCTCCACCAGGCGGTTGATCGCTTCCTGCCGCTGGTCGCGGAGGCGCCGGACGCCGGCCGCTTCTTCGATGAGCTCGCGGCGTAACGCCGGGGCCGCCTGGATGACGAAGTCGATATCGTTCTGCGCCGTCACGGCGTAGCCGTCCTGGCGCAAGCCGGTGCTGGCCAGCAGCGCATCGATGTCTTTCAACCGCGCGCGCGAACCGTTGATCAGGTACTCGCTCTCCCCCGAGCGGAAGAGGCGACGCGCGACTTCGATCTCGTTGAACTCGACATTGAGTCGCTGGTCGGCATTGTCGATCGTGAGCGTGCACTCCGCCATGCCGACCGCCGACTTACCGGGACCGCCCGAGTAGATGACATCCTCCATCTTCTGGCCCCGCAGCCCGCGCGCGTTGCGCTCGCCGAGTGCCCAGCGGATGGCATCGACCAAATTGGACTTGCCGCTGCCGTTGGGGCCGACGATGGCGGTGATGCCCCGGCTGAACGGCAACTCCGTACGGCGAGCAAAGGTCTTGAACCCTTGCAGCCGCAGCGACTTCAAATGCACAGGCTAGGTTGGTAAAGACATGGCTGAGCGATCGCGCCCATCAGTGACGTAAGCATGGACCACGGCGCGGGTCACCCGTGTATTAGAGCATGTCACCGTTGCCGAAGGCAACGGCGGCCTCCGACCCTACTTCCCGATGAGCACCTCTGTGGCCTTGATGATGACGGTGACCCGGTCGCCGGCTTTGAGGCCGAGCCGCTTGAGCGAGCCATCGGTGATCGCTGCCACCACGCTACCTGGCTCGATCTTGACCTCGACCTCGGCCATGATGGTGCCCGACTTAACGCGAACGACTTCACCCTTGAGCTGATTGCGCGCGCTGAGTTCCACTTTCACGCCTCCTGTTGTTCATACCGGGTAGACCCCCACATCGGTCGCCTTGAACGATAGCCAGACCTCCCCTCCTTCACCAAGGTTTAGCTCCCTGAGGGCGGCGGGCGTCACCTCTGCCACCACTCGGACCTCGCCGTCGATACGAACCCGGACTCGATCGCCGATGAACTCGATGCCGCTGGCCCGGCCCGGCCAGACGTTGCGGGGACTGCCCTCGGGACGGCTTCGATACAAGGCGACCGCGCGCGGGTGAATCACCGCGAAAACATCGCCCGACTCGGCGCCGGTGGCCGCGACCACCGGGCCGCCTGGCATTCGCACGAACCCATGGTCCGCCTGTCCCTTCAACAGGTTCACCCCCACGAGGTCGGCCACGTACTGCGATCTCGGACGTTCCGTGACCTCCGCCGGGGTGCCCGTTTGCACCAACCGCCCCCTTTCCATCACGACCAATCGATCGGCGAGGGCCGCCGCCTCGAGCGGGTCGTGCGTGACGACAAGGCGAAGACCCGGGAACGATGCCAGATGGTGTTTCAGGTCACGCCGAACCTCGGCCCGCGTGGTCACATCCAACGCCGCGAGTGGCTCATCGAGCAGCAGGAGTCGCGGGTCCGGCGCAAGCGCGCGGGCCAGCGCCACCCGCTGGCGTTGACCGCCGGACAGCTCGGCCGGTTTCGCGCTCGCGTAGCTCTGCAGTCCCAGGCGGTCGAGCCAATCGATCGCTTTTTCGCGAGCCACTCGCCGTCCTGTTCCACGCGAGCGAAGGCCGAAGGCCACGTTATCCAGGACACTCAGGTGCGGAAACAGCAGGTAGTCCTGAAACACGACGCCGATCGGGCGGCGCTCGGTCGGGACATAGGCGCCGGTTGCCATGTCCTCGAGGACCTGCCCGTCCAAGCGGACATGCCCTGCGGTGAAGGTCACGAGGCCCGCGATGGCGCGCAGCAGCGTGGTCTTCCCCGCTCCGTTGGGGCCGAGCAGGGCGACGACTTCTCCCTCCGCGATCGAGAGCTCCATGTCGAGGTCGAGGGCTCCGAGCGACAATCCCACCATCGCATCGAGGCTCACGCCGTGCCGAGCCAGCGGTCCCGCAGCCCGATCAACACCCCCAAGGAAATGACCAGGAGAACGAGGCTCAGGATGTACGACGCCTCCTGGTTGGTCTCGAGAAGAAGGTAAACGGCGAGCGGCATGGTCTGGGTGATGCCGGGGAAGTTACCGGCGAAGGTGATCGTCGCACCAAACTCTCCGAGGGCGCGCGCCCAGCAGACCACCGCTCCCGCGGCCAGCGAAGGTCCGATGAGCGGCAGTGTGACCTGCGCGAACACCCGCCAGCGGCTCGCGCCCAAGGTTCGAGCCGCCTCCTCGTAGCGACGATCCATCGAACGCAGACCAGCCTCCACCGTGAGGATGAGAAAGGGCATGGCCACGAAGGTCTCGGCCATGATGACGCCCGCGGTCGTGAATGGGAGCCGGATGCCCAAAGTGGTGTCGAGCCAGGATCCCAACAGCCCGCGCCGACCGAACGCCAGGAGCAGGGCGATGCCGCCCACGACTGGCGGGAGCACCATGGGCAGGGTGGTCAACGCGCGCAGCAGTGCGCGACCCGGAAACTCGACGCGGGCATAGATCCAGGCCATCGGCACCCCGAGCACGAGGGCGATGCCGGTCGCGGACAGCGAGGCGATCAGGGAGAGCTTGAGCGCCTCGAGGGTGTCCGGCTCGGCCAAGGTCTTGAACGCGTCACGCCACGGCGCCCTCAACACCAGGCCAAGCAACGGGAGGACGAAGAAGGCGACCCCCACCGTCGCCAGGGCGATGACGACGATCGGGACGCTCTGCCGCCTCACGTCGCGATCAGGCGTGGATGAAGCCGAAGGACTCCAACGTCGATTGGCCACTGGATGAGAGAACAACGGCGATGAAGGCGCTGGCGAGGTCCGCGTTCTTGGTGCCCTTGACCACGGCCACCGGGTATGTGGCAATCACGTTGTACGCGTCGGGAATTGGGACGCCCTGCGCCTTGCTGGCGGCCGCCTTGACATCGGTCGTGTAGACGATGCCGGCATCGGCCTCGCCGAGTTCGATCTTGCTCACCACGGACTTGACGTCCGTCTCCAGGCTTTTGGGCGTTACGCTGACGCCCGCTTTTGCCAAGGCCTGGAGAGAGTACTTCCCGGCGGGCACCGTTGCCGCCTCGGAAATGTAGATCAGACCCGGCTTGGACAGATCGGCGAGCCCGGTGATGCCTTTGGGGTTACCAGGCGCGACCACAATTTCGAGCTTGTTGTGGGCGAAAACCTGGGGCGTACCAACGGTGAAGCCATCGCCCTTCAGCTTGTCCATGTTGGTCGTATCGGCGGAGGCCAGAATGTCCGCCTGCGCACCTTGCTCGATCTGCGTCAGCAAGGTCGGTGTGCCGGCAAAGTTGAATTGCACGGTCACCCCCGGGTGGGCTGCCTGAAAGCCGGTGCCGAGCGCCTTGAAGGAGTCCGTCAGCGAGGCTGCGGCAAACACCGAAATGCTGCCACTCAGTGCCGTGGCTGTCGGTGAAGTGGCCGGGCCTGCACTACTCCCGCAGGCGGCGAGAAGCGCAGCAGGAATGGCGAGTGCGGCGGCAGCCCTCCAACGCATCGCGGCCTCAGGCCTCCGGTAGCTCGATCAGCACGTTGGTGGCCTTGACCACCGCGACCGCGCGCACCCCTGGCGCGAGCCCAAGCTCGTCGGCGGCTTCTCGAGAAATCAGGGAGACAAGTCGATACGGGCCGGCCTGCAGCTCGACCTGCGCCATGACCCGGTCTTTGACCACGCGGGTGACAATGCCCTGAAAATGATTGCGTGCCGATCGGCTCACCGTCGTTTCTGGCTTGACGTCAGCCGGCGTCTTCGCCATGAAGCGCGCGAGTTGCCGCCCATCGACGACGCGTTGCCCGCCGGCGGTCCTCACGGTGGCCAGCCGACCGCTATCGGTCAGCCGGCGAACGCTGTCGACACTCACGCCGAGGAGCTCCGCGACGTCGCCGATCTTGTAAGAAGCCATTGAAGGACTCAGAAACTCTAGCATTTGCGGGGTTTCTATGCAAAATCCCTCAAATTAATGATGACGGCGACGCCCGCTAGAATCCTTCCTGAAATGAGCGATGAGGTTCGCGACGTCCCTGCCGAGTGTGCTCAGTTGCGGCGGTTGCTCGCGAAGCACCAGTGGAGCGGACTGGTCCCGGCCAAATCCAACGGGGCCTGCCCGGAGTGCGCCGGTTCGAAACCCCCAGTGGGCGGTGGTCATCGGCCGGGCTGCGCCCTCGCCGCGGTATTAGGCGAGAGCTAGTTCGGCGAGCGCTTGGCCTCGTGCGCCGCGACGGCCTCCAGGACTTCGTCCGCGGCGGGCGGATGGTCGAGCGCCCCAAGCGCCGAGAGGGCCTCGCGCGCTGCCATCTGCTCGGCCGCGCGTTTCGTGCGCCCCTGTCCGGTGCCCCGGTTGCCGTCCCCAAAACTGACCTCGGCCGTGTACTCGCGCCGATGGCCGGGGCCCGAGGCGCTGACGATTTCATACTGCGGCGTGGTCAAAAAGCGCTCCTGCGTGACCTCCTGCAGGCGGCCCTTGTAGTTGTCGTCGGGCCAGGCCTGCACGTCGATCAGGCTGCGACTGAAGAGGCGATAGGCCGCCCGGTACCCCTGGTCCAGGAAGATCGCGCCGATGACCGCCTCGAAGGTATTGGCGAGGATCGACTGCAGCGAACGGGCCCCGGTCTTGTGCGCGCCCTTGCCCAGCAGCAAGTAGTCGCCAAGGCTCAGCCGCGAGGCGAGGCGCGCCAGGCTTTTCGTATTGACGACCGAGGCGCGCAGGCGGGTCAACTCGCCTTCGTCGGACGTCGCATAGGTGTTGTAAAGATGCTCAGCCGCGATCAGCTCGAGCACAGCATCGCCCAGGTACTCGAGACGCTCGTTGTCCGCGCTGCCCCGTTCTGGATGCTCGTTGTTATAGGAACGGTGGGTCAACGCCTGCCGGAGCAGGGCAGCATCGTGGAAGCGCACGCGGAGCGTGCGCTGAAGCTTCTGGATGGGGTCGTCGGTCGGCGTGGGCTCTAGTTCAGGTGGTGATTCCGAGCTTTTCTTGAACGTAGTCCCACGCGGCACCGACGGTCTGGATCTTTTCAGCGTCCTCGTCAGGTATCTCCATTCCGTATTCTTCCTCGAACGCCATGATCAATTCGACCAGGTCGAGGGAATCCGCGTTCAGGTCGTCGACGAAAGAGGCGTCGGGTGTGACTTGCTCGGTATCCACGCCGAGCTGCTCGGCGATGATGCCTTTGAATTTCTCGTAGCTGTTCCCGTCCATCGACTCCCCTTCTAGCTAGTGCAAGTGCGGTCAAATTCTAGACCAAGCGGGGCCCATCTTCCTAGATCGGGAGACCGCCGTCAATGCCCAGAACCTGGCCGGTGATGTAGCCGGCAGCCCGCGACGCGAGGAACACGATGGCCGGCGCGACGTCGTCCGGCGTCCCGATCCGGGGGATCGCCGCCGCCTGGCGGGCGCGCTCCAGCAGCTCGACGGGCAGACCGCTGGTCAGCTCCGTTGTGATGAATCCGGGAGCGACGGCATTGACCGTGATGTTCCGGGAGCCGACCTCCTTGGCGAGCGACTTGGTCAGCCCGATCAACCCGGCCTTCGACGCGCTGTAGTTGGCCTGGCCGGCATTGCCGGCCACGCCGGCGAGCGACGACACGTTGACGATACGGCCGTATTTTTGCTTGAGCATCGGTCGCAGCGCGGCCTTGCTGGCAAGAAACGCCGCTTTCAGATTGGTCTGGATCACGATGTCCCAGTCGGCTTCGCTCATCCGCATCACCAGGGTGTCCCGGGTCAGCCCGGCGTTGTTGACCAGGACGTCGAGGCGGCCCCACTGTTTCACGACGGCCTCGACGGCCGTCGCCGGTGCCGAGCTGTCGGCGAAGTCCGCCTGCAGCGCCATCGCCTGGTGGCCCTGGTGCGACAGCTCCTCGACCAGCGCGTCGGCCTCCGCCTGGCGGCTCTTGTACGTAATGGCAACCTTGGCGCCTGTCTGTCCGAAGAGGACGGCGGTAGCACGACCGATGCCACGGCTTCCACCGGTGACCAGGACGACCTGTTCCGAAAAGCCGTCAACCATGGATGGTCTTAAGGGTGGTGTTCATGCTGGCCAGATCCTCGATATTGTGGACCACCGCGCCCGGGAGGATCTTCTTGACCAGCCCGGTCAGGGTCCGCCGCGGACCAACCTCAATGTAGGTGTCGGCTCCAAGCTGCTGCAACCGCTGGATCGACTGCGTCCAGCGCACCGGGCCGGTCAGCTGGCCGACCATGAGCCCGCGGACCTCGATCGGATCCTGGTGGACCTGTGCGTCGGCATTGAAGACCTGGGGGCGTCGTAACGCACGCAGCGGGATCTTCTCCCAGGCGGCGGCGAAGACCTGCGCCGCGTGGGCCATCAGCGGCGAATGGAAAGCGCCGCTGACGGGCAGGCGCACCAGGCGCTTCGCCCCCGCCGCGTCGAGTTTGGGGCCGACGGCCTTCAGGCCGGCCTCGCTCCCCGAGATCACGACCTGGCCGGGTGCGTTGTAGTTGGCGACCACGACCTCTCCCCCACTGCTCGCGCATGCCTGTTCGACGGCGCTGTCGGCCAGGCCGAGTACGGCGACCATGCCGCTGGCTTTCGGTGCTGCCGCCGACATCGCTCCGCCGCGTGCCCGCACGGCCGCCAGCGCGTCGATGGGGTCGAGCGCGTCCGCCGCCACCAGCCCGGCGAACTCGCCCATGCTGTGGCCGGCGACCAGGGCGGCGGCGAACCCTCTCGCCGACATCAGGCGAAGCAGCGCCAGGCTGTGAAACAGGATCGCCGGCTGGGCGTTGCTGGTCGCCTGCAGCTCGGCCTCCGGTCCGTCCAGCATCAGCCGGCCGAGCGGCATCGCCAGCCGGTCCTCGGCCTGGCGCAGGAAGTCGGACGAACCCGGGTCCCCTTCCAAAAGGTCGCGGGCCATTCCAACGAATTGGGCGCCCTGGCCTGGAAACAGGAAGGCGACGGTGATCGCTTGGGACCTAGTCGGTCTTGATGACTTCGCGGCCGTCGTAGTAGCCGCAGTTACGACAGATCGTGTGCGGCCGCTTCGGCTGGTGGCACTGCGAGCATTCGACCAGCGCGGTGCGCTTTATCGCCAGGTGGGCGCGGCGCTCGCCCTGGCGGGCATGGGCGTATCGAGTCTTAGGGAGAGCCATGAGCAGCCCATTATAGGGCCACCATGCGTGAAGGGTATGGCGTCAGCGACCAGTTGATTCCTCTAAGGGCTCGGGATGAAACGCGGACCAATTGTCTGGACGTCGATGATTGTGCTCGCCTTGACTGTCTCCGCTTGTGGGGACCGGCCAGGGGTCGCCTCCAGTCCGACGGCCTCTCCAAAGACCGCAAGCGAGTCGGGACAATGGCACGTCGAATCAGCGGGGCAGCTCGGACAGATCGAGGCTGAAACATGCGCGACCGAGGAATTTTGTATCGTAGTGGACCGAGCTGGATACGTCGTGTCGCGCGATGGCCGACTCACCTGGCAGCGCGGTTCGTTTACTTCCAGCACTACCCTGTTCAGCGCCGGCGACGTCTCGTGTCCGAGCCCAACGACATGCCTCGTCGTCGGCACAGCCGGCGGGTCGGTGCAGCCTAGCATCGCGGTCTCAACCGATGGCGCCAACAGTTGGCACCTCCAGCAGTTTGAAAGCCCGGGCAGCTCCCTGAACGCCATCAGCTGTGCCAGCAAATCGTTATGTATGACCGCCGGAAGCGCCGTCAACACCCAGCGCAAGACGTTGATCTACATCACGAGGGATGGGGGTAGCAACTGGCAAAGTGTGCCGCTCGACCAGAACATCGAGGTCCATGGAATCGCCTGCTGGACCCAGGAGGTCTGCTCGGCGGTCGGCTACGCCATCATCAATGGATCGACCGCACTGGTGGCTCTGCTGAAAACAGCCGATGCTGGAACGCACTGGATGAGCAAGACCGTCTCCACGCCCGCTGGGATCGGCAGCCTGAGCTGCGTTTCGACCGGGCGATGCATGTCCGTCGGTCTATCGACGAACGATATCCTCACCACCGAACCGCTCGTTTACATTCAGGACGCCACCAGCAACGCATTCACGCGAACGGTGACCTCGCTTGGTGTGGAATTGCTGGACCAGGTCTCGTGCGGAACGCCCCTATTTTGCATCGCCGTTGGTTGGGGCTGGACCGGGTCGGGTGACAATCGCACCCACCGTGCAATGGTTCTGGCGACGGACGACGGAGGCACGACCTGGCACCACGAGAGTCTGCCGGCGAATTTGACCGAGGTGCTGAATGTCAGCTGTCGGGCGACTTTTCGGTGCCTTGCGGGTGCGATCACCGATCCGTACGGTTATGTCGTGTTGAGCCGCGACCTCTCCTAACTCAGGAGCGGCCGCTGACGACCTCGACTTCCTTCGCCCTGGCTGGAGGAGTCCGTAACGCCTCGACGCCCTTCTTGACGGTGGCGACCGTCCGCAGCAGCTGGGTCTCCAGGTTCTGCATGACCTCCCAGGCGTAGCGATCGGCGGCACGGCGCGTCTCCTCGGCCTTGAGGGTGGCCTCCTTGAGCATGGCGTCGGCCTGCTTTTCCGCCCGCTTGACCAGTTCGTGCTGGCCGATCATCGTCTGGGCGCGCTCGCCCGCCTTGCCCACCGTCCTGGCCGCCTCGGCCTGCGCCTCGGAGAGCAGCCGCTGTTGCTCCTGGAGGGTCCAGCGCGCCTGCTTGATCTCATCCGGCAGGCTGAGCCGAAGCTCGTCGATGCAGGACAGCGCCTCCTCTTGATCGATGACGACCGTCCGCGTCAGCGGGATCTGGCGGCTGTGGCCGATCAGGTACTCGAGGCGATCGATCGCTTCATGGATGTTCATTCGTTGTGCTCCTTCAGGGTCGCGGGGTTCCCGCGGTGAGACGTTGTTTGAGCGGTCCGACGACGTTGGCTGGGACGAATTCCGAAATGTCTCCACCGAACTCGGCGAGTTCCTTGATCAAGCTGGAGCTGAGAAACAGGTGGCGCAGGCTGGTCGGGATGAAGACGGTGGTCACATCGGGTTCCAGGCGGCGGTTCATCAGCGCCATCTGGAACTCACTCTCGAAGTCTGACACGGCGCGCAGCCCGCGGACGATCACTCGCGCGCCGACCTGTCGCGCGAAGTCGATGGTGAGGCCGCTGAAAGTGCTGACCTCGACGCGGGGGCGTTCGCCGAGGCTCTCGCGGATCATGGTGACGCGCTCCCCGGTCGTGAACAAGGGCTGCTTGCTCGGGTTCTCGAGGACGGCGATCACCACGCGGTCGAAGATTCCCGCGGCTCGATCGACGATGTCGAGGTGACCGTGGGTCAATGGGTCAAAGCTTCCCGGGTAGAGCGCGGTGATCATTGATACCTGAAAAACGTGAGCCGGGTGGCCCCGTAATCGCGATCGCGCACGAACGACAGTCGCTGAAGCGCGGGCAGCGGCTGGCCGCGATGGTGCTCGACCACCAGCAGCGCCTCGTCGCGGAGCGGCGCTCGGTCGAGCGCCTGCAAGGCGGCCGTCAGCGTGGCGCTGTCCTGGTACGGGGGGTCAAGGAGAAGAAGGTTGTAGGCGCCGAGGTCGCCATCGTGCGCCCTCAACCAGTCGATGGCGTCAGCGTGTGCCACGTCGCCCTGCTGGGCGAAGCCGGTTGCGGCCAAATTGTTCGCGACGATGGTAGCACAGGCTCGGTCGCGTTCCACAAACGTCGCCGACGCCGCACCACGCGACAACGCCTCGACACCCAGGGTGCCGGCGCCCGCGAAGAGATCGAGGACTCGCGCACCGCGTATGCTGTCGCCGATGATGTTGAACAACGCCTCTCGCACCAGCGCTGTGGTTGGCCGCGTGGCTCGGCCTGGCGGCGTCTTGAGCAGGCGTCCACGACTGGTCCCAGCGGTGACGCGCGTGGCCGGCCCCGTCATGCGATGAGTAAAACAGGCGGGTCGGTCTGAAGGCCGTCGCCCACGAAGGAGCAGCAGCATAGTCGTCGTCGCCGCCGTGGTTGGCATCATCCTCGTGCTGGCCCTGCCGATCGCTGCCGGCATGGGGGTTGGATGGCTGCTGAGCCGGCTGCGGCCGGTACCGCCTGCGGTTCCGCCACCGAAGGTCAGTCCAGAGCGAACACCTGACGATACGCCGAAAGCTGGCGGCGGAGGCCCGGCTCGCCGGCCAGCGTCGGGTCGTGGTCCAAGAGGCGGACGGCCTCGCTCTGGGCGTCGCTGATCAGCGCGGCGTCGAGCAAGTTCGCCATCTTGAAGTCCTTGCCGTGCTGGCGGTAGCCGGCGAGGTCACCCCAGCCCCGTAGGTCGAGGTCGATCTCGGCCAAGTCGAAGCCGCTGCTGTGGGTGACGACCGACTGGAGGCGCTTCAGCGACTGCGGATCCTCGGCATCGGTGAAGAGCAAGCACCACGACTCCTCGGATCCCCGTCCGACCCGGCCTCGGAACTGATGCAGTTGTGCCAATCCAAATCGGTCGGCGCCCTCGATCATCATGACCGTGGCATTCGGGATGTCGATGCCGACCTCGACCACCGACGTCGAGACCAGGATGGCGATCTCGCCGCGCTGGAAGGCTGACATGACCGACTCCTTCTCGGCGGATTTGAGGCGCCCATGGAGCAGGGCGATGCGGGAGGCGAGCTCGGGAAAGACGTCGCGCTGCAATTTCTCGAGCTCCTGGGTGGCCGACCGCACGCCGAGCTTGTCGGACTCCTGGATCAGGGGGCAGATCACGAACACCTGCCGGCCGGCCTCCACCTGCTTGCGGATGAAGTTGTAGGCATCGGCTCGCTTCTCCGGCGGGACGAGTCCGGTCTTGACCGGTCGCCGCCCCGGCGGCATCTCATTAAGGATCGAGATGTCGAGGTCCCCGAAAAGGGTCAGTCCGAGGGTGCGCGGGATGGGAGTAGCCGTCATCGACAAGAAATGCGGGGTACGCTCGCTCTTCTGCCGGACGGCCAGCCGCTGACCGACGCCGAAGCGATGCTGCTCGTCGACAACCGTCAGCGCCAGGTCTTTGAATTGCACGCCTTCCTCGATCAGCGCGTGCGTTCCGACCAGCACGGGCAGTTGTCCGTCGGCCAGCGAAGCGAGCATCGGCTTTCGAGCCGCGGCCGGCGTGCTGCCGATCAGCAGCCCGACATCGATCTGGAACGGTCCCAGGATCGATTGGATGACGTCGGCGTGCTGGCGGGCCAGGATCTCGGTCGGCGCCAGCATCACAGACTGGAAGCCGGCGTGAGCGGCGTGGTGCATGGCCATCGCCGCCACCACCGTCTTGCCCGATCCCACGTCGCCTTCGAGCAATCGGTTCATCGGCTGCGGGCGGGCGAGATCCTGCAGGATCTGCCAGGCGGCGACGCGCTGCGCGTTGGTGAGCTTGAAGGGCAGCGCCTTGACGAACCCGCGCGCCGTCGCCTCATCGAATGGAACGACTTGCGCGGCCCGCGACTTTCGGGCGCGCTTGGCCATTTGGGCGGCGACCTGAAGGACAAACATCTCTTCGAAGGCGAGGCGCTCCTTGGCGCGGTCCAGTCGCGCGGCCGAGGCCGGGAAATGGGCCTGCCGCACCGCCTCGGCGCGCGCCATCAAGCCGCGACGCATCAGAAGCTCCGCGGGCAAGAATTCATCGAGTTGGTCCGCCAGCGGGAGCACCGCCTGGATCCTGGGTCGCAACCATTTCGACGTCAGTCCTTCGGTCTCCCGATAGATCGGGACCAGCCGTGCCACGTTCTGCGGGCGCAGCGACACCTTTTCGTGGTCCGGGTTCTTCATCACCAGCCCGCCGCTCAGGTCAGCCTCACCGGCGACAAAGATCTCGTCGCCCTTCTGCAAGCTCTTGACCAGCCATGGCTGGTTGAACCAGACAAGCCGCAAGGTCGTCCCGGAATCGTCGCCCAGGACCGCCTCCGTCAGCGCCATCCGCTTGTACTTCGTTTGGTGGGCGCCGATCTCGTAGATGCGCCCGCGAACCGTTGTCTTCACGCCCGGACGCACAAAGGCGATCGGCGTGATGGTGGAGAAATCCTCGTAGCGTCGTGGGAAGAACAGTAAGAGGTCGCGGATGGTCGCGATGCCGAGCCGGGCCAGCTTGGCCTCGGTCTTATCGCTGACCCCCGGAAGGCGCGCGACGGAATCGTCCAGGGACGGGTCCCGCACAACGTGCAACCGCGGCGCCATGGTCAGGCGACGAGATAGGTAAAGCCGATCACGCCAGGTCCGGTGTGCGTCCCCAGCACGGCGCCGATCTCGGTCAGCTGGATGTCGATGCCCGGATACCTCGACGCCACCCGCTCGCGCAATTGTTCGGCGTCCGCCTGGGCGGCACCGTGCATGATGGCGAGCTGGCTCACCTTGCCGTCCCGTTCGAGCAGCTCGACCAGCCGGCTGAGCGCCTGCGGGCGTCCACGCGCTCGGCCGAGGGGGACCACCTCGCCGTCTTTCAGCTGGAGGATCGGCTTCACATTCAACAGCGAGCCGAGCAGCGCCCGCGCCTTCCCGATGCGGCCACCGCGCTCGAGATAGGTCAGCGTATCGACTACGCAGATGACCCGCGCCTTGGGCACGAGCGACTGCAGGCACTCGGCGACTGACTGGCGATCGCGGCCAGCCCTCGCCAGTTTCGCCCCCTCCAGTGCCATGAAGCCGAGCGCCATGGAGGTGCTGAGGGAATCGACGACATCGATCTTCCCCTCGCCGACCGACTGCGCCGCCATCAGCGCGGAGTTGTACGTGCCGGAGACCTTGCTGGAGAGGTGCACCGAGACGATGTCGTCGCCGCCTTGACGCAGGCTTCGATAGGCCTCCTCGAAGGCGCCCACCGATGGCTGCGAGGTGCCGGGCAACTGTGGCGACGCTTTCAGCCGACGAAAGAACTCGTCCGTCGAGAGATCAACGTGGTCACGAAAGACGTCGTCGCCGAAGTGAACGTTGAGCGGGACAACCGTGATGCCGGCTGTCCGCTGTTGCTCTGGGGTCAGGTCCGCGGTGGAATCCGTAACGATCCGCACCACGAGTCGAGTATAGCCAGCGGTTCGCGTCAATCACAGCCGGGCAACGGCCGCGTTTCGTTAGGTTGGGCGTCGCAAAGATTGATAAACCTATAGTCGATGTCGCTCCCAGGACATGTCGCCGTCGGCGCACGCCCGAACGCCGGCCTCAACTCCCGACTCAACCAGGGCATGATCCTCACGGCGTTTGTGGGCTTCCAGGTGCTCGATTCCCTCACCACTCATCTCGGCCTGGCCTTGCAACACCAGGAGCTGAACCGCATCATGGCGCCGCTGATGGCGACCCAGGGGGAGCTGGCGGCCTACGCGGTCAAAGGTACGGCGGTCGCCGTGCTGCTCGCCGTCCTGATGATGATGTACCGTCGGAAGCCGCTGGTCTGGCACGCGTACCACGTGGCCGCATGGATCACGGCGCTCGGCGTGATCGCCAATATCGCGCAGCTTCTCTGAGGCTCTACTCGACCGCCAGCACGTACGGGTAGAGGGCCTGCTCGCCAGACTGCAGCTCCACCGAAGCGTCGGGGAACTGTTTGGCGATCAAGCCACGAAGGGTCTCCCGTTGCTTGTCCGACGCATCCACACCGGCGTAAATCGTTACCGTTCCGACCTTGCCGGGGTCGATGCGCTTGAGGACCGCCTGCGCCACCTTCTCGGCGGATGAACCAGCTTCCACGATCTTGTCGTCCAGCAGCCCGATCACATCGTTTTCCGCGATCTTCAAGCCGTCCACCTCGCTCGCCCGCACCGCGCGCGTGACCTCGATGGTTTTCACGCTGCTGAGGGCGCGCGACATCGCGGCGGCGTTGGCCTCCAGGTCGGCGCTGAAATCGAACGCGAATAGCGCCGCGATGCCCTGTGGCAGGCTGCGCGAGGGAACGACCCGCACGTGTTTTTTGGTCAGCTCGGCGACCTGCTGTGCCGTCATGACCACGTTGCCGTTGTTGGGGAGCAACAGGACCTCGCTGGAGGGCACCGACTCGACCGCGGCCAGGATGTCCTCCGCCGACGGGTTCATCGTCTGACCTCCGCTGACCACCGAGTCGACCCCCAGGCCTTCGAGGATGCGCCGGAAGCCGTCCCCGCTGGCCACCGCCACCAGGGCCAGGTGCTTGGTGCTCGCCGGGCGCCGGATACTCTCGCCCTGCAACCGATGGTGCTGGGCGGACATGTCGTCGACCTTCAATCGGCTCAGCCGCCCGACACCGCTGGCGTAAGCGATGACCACGGCCGGCTGCTGGGTGTGGACGTGGACCTTGATCGCGGCATCGTCGCCAACGACCAGCGCCGACTCTCCATGCCGAAGGACCTCGGTGCGAACCTCGTCCACCGCCAGGTTGGCGCCGTTGATGATGAATTCCGTGCAGTACCCCCAACCCGCCGTCGGCGCTTCGACGGCCCTGGGCCGGGCATGCTGGGTCGCGGGCCGCTCGAAGGTCGCGAGCGCCTCACCGGTCATCCGCTTGAGGAAGCCTTCGAGGATGAGCTGCAATCCGAAGCCGCCGGCGTCGATGACGCCCGCTTGCTTGAGGATGGGCAGCTGCTCGGGTGTGCGTTCGACCGCGGCGGCGGCCGCCTCGCAGGCGGCTCGCACCACCTCGGTGAGGTCGGTGCTGGTCGCGGCCTTCGCCTCGGCGCCTTTGGCCGCCTCTCGCGCCACCGACAGCATGGTGCCCTCAGTCGGCTTGATCACCGCCCGGTAGGCCACGTCAGAGCCGACCGTAAACGCGTGCGCCAACCCGCGCGCATCGACGGCATGGCTCGACGCGATACCAACACTGAAGCCGCGGAAGATCTGCGAGAGGATGACGCCCGAGTTGCCGCGCGCGCCCATCAGCGCACCGTGACTCGCGCGCTTGGCCATCCGCGAGATGTCGGCGTCGTCGAGGTCGCGGATGTCGTCGATGGCCGATTGCAAGGTGAGGAGCATGTTGGTGCCGGTGTCGCCGTCTGGAACCGGGAAGACGTTGAGCGCGTCCACTTCGTCGCGATTGACGGTCAGCCAGGCCAGCGAGCCAAGCAGCGCCTCTTTGAAGAGACGGCCATCGCATTCGAGGATCGGCACGGTCGCGGCGCCGGTCAGGCTTTGGATCTCAGCTGCCGCCGCTCCCACTGACGTGGATCCCCTGGACGTTGACGTTGACTTCCACTACCGGCAAGCCGAGGGTGCGCTCGACGGAGTAGCGCACCGCGTTGCCGAGGTTGTGCGCGACTTCCGAGACCCGGGTGCCGTACTCCACGATCACGTAGAGCGAGACCGCGATCCCGTCTTCGCGGACCTCGACCTCGACGCCCCGATGGACCTTATCGCGGTGGAGCCGCTCCGCCAGGCCGTCCCTAAGTCCGCGGGCGGCCATGGCCACCACGCCATAGCAGCCGGCCGCGGCATGACCGGCGATGGTGGCGACCACATGGCGCGACACCTCGATCCGCCCGAGGTCCCTGGCCTGGATCAGCGTCCTCGGCGGCTTCCCGGTCCGTTGCGGGTTGGCCTTCGTCTTTGAGTCCATCGTGTGCTACTATGTGACGCTGATTTCGCCTCAATCATACGCGATGATCCGTGAGGCGCCCAAGCAAGAAAAAACATGGCACAACGCTGCGCAATCTGCGGAAAAGGGCCCCAGTTCGGGCATCACGTGAGCCACTCGAAGGTGCACACGAAGCGTCGCTTCATGCCCAATCTTCACAAGGCCAAGGTCACAATCGACGGCCGGTTGCAGACTGCCCTGGTTTGCACCCGGTGCCTTCGCACCCAGGCCAAGTCGGCTTAGTTTCCGCCCACCTCGCTCAGGGCGCTTACGGCTCCCGCATGGCCGCGGGGCGATACCCACAGCTCGATACTGGCTCCCGCGCGAAGCCAGGAACGAGCCGCGGTGAGCTCGCGATCTGACAGCACCAGGTAATAGCTGCCGTCGCCACGCAGGGCGATCGCCCGGCCCTGGACCCGGTCAACAACGCCAACGACCTGCCGGGGTAGCGCCGCATAGCTCTGGGCGCTCAAGACGGCAAACCAGGTGGTCACGATGACGCCGGCCGTGGCGATCGTCAGCAGGATCCGCCGACCCCACGGGGTGCCCTGCCAGAGGAGTGCGTAGACCAGCCAGGGTAAGACGATGGCGACCATGGCCAGGCTGGTCTGCGTCTCCTGCCAGATGTTGGTGGCATAGTCCCGCTGGGCACTGTCGGTCATGTCCGCCCCTGGAGCCATGAAGGCCGGGACGTGCAACGCCAGCAGGAACAGCGCGATACTCACGACCAGCGTGAGGACCACCCGGCCGAAGCGGACGTCGTCGGGCAGCATCCGAGTGCTTAGCCGCAAGGACCGCCGCACCGCCGCCGTCACCATCATGTAACTGGCGTGTCGGTCGATTTACGGCACCGCCGAAGAGAGGAAACGCCATGCAGAAGCCACCGCAGCTCCTCCCGACCAAACTCGAGGAAGGCCAGGCCCCGGGGATCCGCTACCGCATCGACGGCGAGCTGGTGCCGGTCCTGCACACCTGGCTGGACGGCACGGTGCCGATTTATTTCGAGCACCACGTGGTGCTCTGGAAAGATCCGCCGCTCAACATCGGCATTCGCGCGATGAAGGGGGCGTTCAAGCGGATGGTGGCGGGCATGCCGATCTTCCTCACCGAGGCTCAGGGCCCGGGCGAGATCGCCTTTTCCCGCGACGGCGCGGGACACCTCTTCCCGCTCCACCTCATGCCGGGCAAAGCCGTGCTGGTCCGCGAGCACCAGTTCCTGGCGGCAACCGGCAACCTCGACTACACCTTCAACCGGGTCAAGGGCGTCAGCAACATGCTGCTGGGCTCCACCGGATTTTTCGTCGATCGCTTCAGCGCCTCACATCAAGAGGGCGTCCTCTGGCTGCACGGCTATGGCAACGTCTTCGAGAAAGAGTTGGCGCAGAACGAGCAGATCGACATCGAGCCGGGTGGGTGGGTCTACCGGGACGAGACCGTGCGCATGGATGTGCAGATGTTCGGCCTGAAGACGGGCATTTTCGGCGGCGGTGGCAACATGATCTGGAACCGGTTCACCGGTCCGGGCCGCGTCGGCATCCAATCGATGTATCTGCACATGCCAACGACCGAGTAGCCCTAGCGCAGGTCTTGGATCGCGACCTTTGCGCCCTGGGGGTGACTGTAGACGAAGCTCCCGGCGACCAGCACGGTGGCCCCACTCTGGGTCGACAGCCGTCCGGTCTCTTTGTTGACGCCGCCGTCGACCTCGATGTCCAACTTGGGGTTGAGCCGGTCGCGGAGCGCCCGGGCCGCCTTGATCCGTTCCGGGCTGCCGTCGATGAACTTCTGACCGCCCCACCCCGGGTTGACGCACATCATGACGAGCAAGTCGGCGTCCTTCAGCACCGGCTCCACCAGGACCAGCGGGCTGCCGGGGTTGAGGCACACGCCGGGGCGCATCCCGGCCTTCCGAATGCTCTCCAGGACCCGGTGGATGTGCCGGGTCGCCTCGACGTGGACCGAAACGGTGTTGGCGCCCGCGTCGCGGAAGGCGTCGATGCTGCGTTCCGGGTTCTCGATCATCAGGTGCACGTCAAAGGGCAGCTTGGCGTAGCGCCGGCAGGCCTCCACCGTGCGCGGCCCGATCGTGATCGGGGGAACGAAGTTCCCGTCCATGACGTCGAAGTGCACCCAGTCGGCACCGGCCTGTTCGAGGGCAGCCACTTCCTCTCCCAACCGGCTGAAATCCGCCGAGAGGAGCGAGGGCGCGATCAGCACTAGGAAACGGTCGGGATGCTGATCGTCACCGGCGCGTCGAAGTCGTGGTAGTTGAGGACCATGTGGGCCGTCGCGTGAATGGTCGAGCCTGAGGGCAGCTGGCTGCCGCGCGTTGTCGATGCCCCCAGCGAGCCCAGCAACTGGTTGAGATCGATGGTGTAATTCGCGTCGGTGCTGATGCGGCGGACCAGGTGATCGTCCTTGCCGAACCAGACCTCGACGGTCATGGTGCCGCTGTCGAGCACCTGCTTGATGGCGGCCAGCGCCTGCGGGTTCTTGACCGTGGCCTTGTCGAGGGCGGCGATCAGCTTGTCCTTGTCAGGGATCAGCTGGTAGTGATGGACGGCGGTGCCGCTGAGCGTCGTGTCGCCCAGGTCTTTGACCGACTTGGCGTTCTTGAGCAACTGCTCGTACGAGAGTGGGTCGGGTTGGCTGAACTGACCGGTGATGCCGCTCGAGTCCGAGACCTGCCACTTAAGGGTGAGGGGATTTTTCACGTAGGCCTTGCCGTTGGCGACTACGACTTCGGTGGCCAGCGACAACCCGGACATCTTGGCGTTGATCACGGCATGGTAGCGATCGGGGAATTGCGCCTCGCCGGTGCCGCTCATGTCGAGCGAGATCGACCCGGCGGCGGCTCCGCTCTGCCCGAGCTGCACGCCGAGGGCGGCGGGGAACGCCATCTTGACATTGCCCGCGAGGTCGAACTTGGCCGATTTGAGCTGGCCGGCGCGCTGCGCGGCCGCGTCGAGCGCCTGCTGCGGGGTTTCCGCCTTTGCCAGTGGCGACGCGCAGGCGGCCAGTGCCAGCATCGTCAGCAGGGCGGCGAGGGCTCGTTTCATCGGGACTCTTTGAGTATATCGGCGCCCGGACGCCGTTCCTTCATCGACGATCCTGGACGTAGGTGGCGTCAAGCCACCCCGGTAACTCGGCAAGGCCGTCGATGACATGGGTCGGCGCGATCCCGGAAATCGCGACCGCCCCGGGATGGCGAAGCCAGACTCCCGGAATGCCGGCGTTGAGCGCGCCCGCGATGTCGGTGTCCAGCCGATCGCCGACCATCACCGTCTCGTTCAGCGGAACGCCCAGCCGCCGGGCGCCTTCGACGTAGATGGCGGGATCCGGCTTGGCTTTTCCGAAGTCCCGTGAGGTGACCATGGCGTCGATCAGCCGGAGAATCCCCGCCTTTTCGAGTGCCTCGGCGAGCTCGGCATCGCCCGATCCGACCGTGTTGGAGATGACGCCGAGGCGGTAGCGCCGCTTGAGCGCCGTCAACACTTCGAACACATTGGGGATCGGCGTGATTGCCATCTCCCACAGATGCTTGCCCGGCTCCTCGACCATCAAGGTGTTGCCTGCGTCGAAAAACACGCCGCCCAGTAGCTTGGGCATCAGGCGGGTGACAGCGCGGTCGGCTGCAACTGCCGGGCTCGCAGCTGGCCGCAGGCGGCGTCGATGTCCAGTCCGCGCGTGGCACGGATGGTGGTCGAGATGCCCGCTGCCTGGAGGATCGACTGGAACGCCTGCGCGCGCGCCTTCGACGGCGGCGACAGCGGGCTACCGTCGATCGGGTTCATCGGAATCAGGTTGACATGCGTCAGGCGGTGACCGATGACGCTGGTGAGCCGTCGAGCCTGTTCGACACTGTCGTTGACGCCCTGCAGCAAAACGTACTCATAGCTGGTGCGCCGGCCGGTCCGCTCCGCATGGGCGCGCGCCGCCCCGACGATGGCGGCGATCGGGTACTTGCGGTTCACCGGAATCATGCTGCTCCGCAGCTCGTCGTCGGGCGCATGCAGCGAGACCGCCAGGTTGACCGGCAGGCCCTCGGCGCTGAGGCGCTCGATGAAGGGCACCAGCCCGATGGTCGACACCGTAACCCGTCGGGGACTGAAGTTGAGCGTGTCCTTGAGGGCCCAGCGTCGGATCGCGCCCACCACTGCGGCGTAGTTGTTCATGGGCTCGCCCATCCCCATGAAGACGACATTCGTCAGCGCGCGCTGTTTGTCACCCAGGTCGCGGCTGGCCGCGAGGAACTGGTCGACAATCTCAGCCTCGCTGAGGTTTCGATCGAATCCTGATTGGCCGGTGGCGCAAAAGCTGCACCCGATGGGACAGCCCACCTGCGAGCTGACGCAGATGGTCGTCCGGGCCCGGGAACGCGCCGTCGCCTCGTAATGCATGACGACGGTTTCGATGGTTCGGGCATCCCCCAGCCTGAAGAGGTACTTCACGGTCTGGCCATGATCAGCCTGGCGCTTCAGATGGGGCGTGACCGTGCTGAACGCAAACGAGTCCTCCAGCTGCTGGCGCGCGGTAGGCGGCAGGGTGCGCATGGCGCTGAACGACGGGACGAGCCGCTGCCAGAACCACTGTCGGGCCTGGTCAACACGGTACGGCGCTTCGCCCGCGCCGGCGAGTCGGGCGCGAATCTCCGCTGGATCGGCGGTGGCGAACGCCGAGCGCTCAGTCGCTACGGCGATTTCCGAACACGAGTGAGGCGTAGTACAGCAGGGTCAGCAGGGCGCCGAACAGCGCGACCCAGTAGGTGAAGGCGGCGGCCCGCAGCATCCGCCGAGCGCCGTCTTGCTCCTCAGGGACGATGACGCCGTTCTCCGCCAGCAAACGAAGGGCGCGTCGACTGGCATCGAGCTCCACCGGCGTCGTCACCAGCTGGAAGACGACGACGGCGGCAAAGAGCACCAGGCCCAGGAGGGCCACATAGAAGCCCACGGTACTGCCGGTAAACGCCGAGAGGACCAGACCGGCGATCACGATCAGCAGCCCGGCCTGCGAACCAAGGTTCGCGGCGGGCACCAGGCTGGATCGAAGCCGCATGGCCAGGAACCCCTGGCGGTCCTGCTGCGCGTGGCCGATCTCGTGAGCGACCACCGCCTCGGCCGCGACCGAGTTCCCCATCGCCACCTGTTTGGAGAGGTTCAGCGTTTTGGTTCGCGGATCGTAGTTATCGGTGAGATCCCCATCGATCACCTGGATGGTGACGTCGCTCAGGCCGGCGCCCGTCAGGATGCGCCGCGCGATGTCGACCCCGGTCAAGCCGCTGGAGGAACGCACCTGCGAGTAGCGCTGGTAGGTGCGCTTGACCCAGCTACTCGCCAGGAAGCTGAGCGCCATGATCGGCAGAGCGACGAAGACGAGGTACCGCCCGTCGAAAAACGGGATGAACATGGCCAAAGTCTACCCAGCATCGAAATCCGCAATCCCGTGAACTCGTCGACGAACCGCTGCCGGACCGTGCCTAATTGTTCACGCTGCGTGAAAGGATCCCGCGAGACGGGTCGTTTCACCCTCATCGGGGCCGGGTGCCCCAGACAACCATGTTGGACGAACCACAGCGACTCACGATGTCGGACGTTTTCACCCTTTTCGGCCGCCATTCGGAGGACACCCGCTGGGTCGCGTCGGCGGATTCGCAAGAATACCTGGCCGTTGTCCTTTATCTGGTTCAGCGGAACAACGCCCGCTAACGACGGCCACCCGTTCGATCTTTTATGATAGTATGCGTGTTAGATAAGCTACTAGTCAGGTGTCAATATGTCTGAAAAGCTGACCTTGAGCGAACTCTTCGCCCTCTTCGGGCGCACCAACGAGGATACCCGCTGGGTGGGCTCCGCCGATTCGGAGGAGTACCTCGCCGTCGTCACCTACCTCGTCCAGCGGTCGGGCGCCCGCTAGCCGATTCCGGTCGGGTCGCCGGCATCGGTCACAATCCCGCCACGATTGCGGCACGACCCGTCTGTTCGCTGGCCGGTGCCTCGTTATAACCCTCATACTCGAAAAAGCGGCGATCGCAAAGCCGAGTAAGAGCAAGCAATGATCACCATCCTCGCCTCACGGATCCGGGCCCTGATGGGCTGGGACGGCGAACGCGGCCAGGCGCTGGTCGAGTACTCGCTCATCATGTGCCTGGTGGTCATCGTTATCCTCGTCACGCTGATCGTCCTCGGCAACCAGGTCCGGAACACCTACTGCAACATCCAGGGCGCCGTCGTCGGCGCCTGAGCCTCACGATCTAGCGCGGCTCACTTCCACGGCCGGATTTCCCATCACCACTGCGCCCGGCGCGACGTCCGCTGCCACCAGCGCACCCCACCGAACCACGGCCCCCTCCCCCACCGATACCCCTTTGAGGATGGTGGCCTTCCCCTGGACCCAGGCGGAGCGTCCGATGCGGATCGGTCGTCGGGTGACGGCCGCGCCCTCCTGGCGGCGAGCCGGACCCACTGAGTGAAAATCGGTGTCCACCACCAGGCACGGCCCGATGATCGCCTCGTCGCCCACGTCGATGACGCTGGCGGCCATCAGCCCAGCGCCGTCGATTTCCACCCGATCGCCGATGTCGATCCGCGCATCCGGCGCAAAGGTCAGCAGCGCGGTCCGACCGGAGGCGTTGCGCACCCGGACATCACGGCCGAAGGTGACCCGGCCCGGGCCGCGGATACGGAGCCGCCACGGTCCTTCGAAGCCCGGACCGAAGCGGTGCCGCCGGTAACGCAGCCGCAGGTAAAGCGTGCTCAGGCTCACGTGGGTAAGGGCTCTGCCCGGGAAGGGATTTGAACCCTTACAAGCTTGCGCTCACAGCCCCCTCAAAGCTGCGTGTCTACCAGTTTCACCACCCGGGCTAGGGCCACAGAATTTTAGCCGCTCAGCCCGCCCTGATGGGCCGACCGACCGATTCATCCCCGCCGGGCTCGCCATAGGCTTGCCCCACGGGGGCGCGAGAGGCACCGCTCGCGCCCTTTTTTTGGTCCCGTCGCAACCAACCACGTTTCTGTAACAAGCGCCGTAAGCCAGCCTCTCTAAGGTGAGACCGAGTCCGGGCCCACCCGCTTCTGATGTGACCCTGACGCGACAAGAGTCATCACATCGTAAAGAGGAATCGTAAGGAAATGCATGACGAGGGCCATATACCTTTGCCGGCTCTCCAGTCGGACCTGAGCCAGCAGCCGCAGGTCCAAATCCATGGTGGCCGGTCGGCAGCGCGACGCGCACTGGCCGCCGGAAGAGAGGGGTTTAACATCGTCAACCGGTACCGGATTCTAATCGTCGACGACGATGCGATGGCGCGCGAGATCCTGAAGCGCATCCTCGAGCACGCGGGCTACGAGGTCATGACCGCCGGCAGTGGTCCCGAGGCGCTGCGCAAACTCCACGAGGGAATCCCGCACCTGGTCGTCGTCGATCTGATGATGCCGGAGATGGACGGCTTCGAACTCTGCCGCCGCATCAAGAGCCACCTCGATGTCCCGATCGTCATCCTCAGCGCGGTCGCGGCGGTGGAGAGCAAGGTCGAGGGCCTGCAAATGTACGCCGAGGACTACATCGTCAAGCCCTTCGAGAAAGAAGAGCTGGTCGCCCGCGTGCAGCGCGTGCTGCGCCGCTACGGCGAGTCCGCCGGCGTCGAGCAGCCGGAAGTCGTCATCGACCAGGATCTGCAGATCAACTTCGTCCAGCACTGGGCTCGCGTCAAAGGCCAGCAGGTGACCCTGACGCCGACTGAGTCCAAGCTGCTGTTCCTCCTCGTCCGCAACGCCGGCCGGGTCGTCACCAACGAGACCCTCCTGGCCAAGGCATGGGCCGGCGACGAGGAAGCCTACGAAGAGGGCCTGCGCGTGCACATCTCGCGCCTGCGCAGCAAGATCGAGCCCAACCCCAGCAAACCCGTCTACATCCAAACCAAGCGTGGCGTCGGCTACCGCTTCAGCGCCAAGGTCAACTACCCGGCCGGACAAGAGCCACTGGCGATGGCGGGATGAGCATGCGCACCCTGGGTCTCGGCGTTCTCGTCTTCATCCTCTCCTTCCCGCTCTGGATCCATTAAGCCAGCGGCGGTGCTAGCGCCGCTACACTCCTCCCGTGACTCACGCGCTGGGTCTTGGGCTCACTGTCTTTCTCGTCATCTTCCTGATCGAGCTGCCAGACAAGACGGCGGTGGCGGCGCTGTTGCTGGCCACACGGCATCGCCCGATACCCGTGTTCACTGGCGCGGCCGCCGCGTTCCTGGTCCAGAGCCTGGTTGCGGTCATCGCCGGGTCGATCTTCGCGTTGCTTCCTCGTGAGCCCGTGCGCATCGGCGCCGGCATTCTCTTTCTCGCGATGGCCGCGCTGCTGATCCGGCAAAACCTCAAGAAGGTCGAGGCCAAGGAGGCCGTCGAGGTCGAACGCGAGGAAGCCCGCTATCGGCGTCCGTTTCTGACGGCATTCATGGTGGTCTTTGTCGCCGAGTGGGGCGACCTTTCGCAACTGGCGACGGCGGCCTTCCAGGCGCGCTATCGCGAACCCGTCATCGTTTTCACGGCCGCGACCCTCGCCCTGTGGTCGGTGTCGGCGATCGCGGTGGCCCTGGGAAACCGCCTCGGCGCGTGGATCCCCGAGCGCCCGCTACAGTTCGCGGCCGCCGGCGTCATGGTGCTGGTCGCGATCGCCCTGATCACGGGTCTCCTCGGTTAGCGGAGCCGTTACGCCGCGCTCGACAGGTCGATCGCGTCGGGGACGGCCCGCTGAGGAATGGTGAAGGTGAACGTGCTGCCCTGGCCGGCTGCACTCTTCACCCAGATGCGGCCGCCGTGCATTTCCACCAGCTGGCGAGAGATCGCCAGGCCCAGGCCGGTGCCCTGGTATTTGCCGCTGATGCCGCTCTTGCCCTGCTGAAAGCTCTCGAAGATCCGCTCGGTGTCCTCAACGGGGACGCCGATGCCGGTGTCGCGCACGCTGACGCGCAACTCGGCGCCTTGACGTTCGGCCGTGACGCGGACGCTGCCGGTCTCGGTGAACTTGATGGCATTGCCGAGCAGGTTCAGCAGGACCTGCTTGAGCTTGGGGCCGTCGGCGAAGACGCGGCCCACCTCGGGCGAGACGCTCGCGCTCAGATCGAGCTTTTTGGTTTTGGCCAGGGACCGGACGCTCTCGACACACTCCGAGATCAGCGGCTCGACCTCGACCTCGCCGCGATGGAGCTGCGCTTTGCCCGCCTCCAGCTTCGAGATATCGAGCAGGTCGTTGATCAGCGCCAGCAGGTGTTGTCCATTCTGGGCAATGATGTCGACGTCCTGCCGCTGATCGCCGGTCAGGACGCCGCCGTCACCTTCGAGCAGCAACTGCGAGAACCCGAGGATCGAGTTGAGCGGCGTGCGCAGCTCATGGCTCATGTTGGCGAGGAACTCCGCCTTGTGTTGATTGGCGCGCTGCAGCTCGACGTTGAGCGCGGTGAGCCGCGCCGTTTGTTCGGTGGCGAGGTGAAAGAGGTGCGCTTCCTGGATCGCGGTGGCGGCGTGCTGCGCGAACAGGGTCAACAGCTCGATCGTGTTGCGGTCGAGCGGGCGCCGGTGATAGACGGCGAGCACGCCCAGCAGTTGCTCGCCGACGACCAGCGGAAAGCCCGCGAAGGCCTGGATGCCCTCCTCGGTCATCCACGGACTGAGGCCAACCTGGCGATGGTTGGCAGGGTCGTTGGTCACGATCGGCACCCGCAGTTCGGCGACCTGGCCGATCTCGCTCATCCCACGCTCGACCCGTCCGGAGACGGGCGGCGGCTCGGCGGTGGTGTGGTGGCTGGCACGCCGCCAGAGGGCGCCGTCGCTTGGCTCGAGCAGCCAGACCTGCGCCGCGGCGAACCCGAGGTTACCGGTGAGGGCGGTCGCGACCACGTCCAGTAGCTCGGGCTCGAAGAGCTTCTGATTCATCTGGTCGATCGATTGGTTGAGGAGCTCGAGCCGCCGGGCGCGCTTCTCGCTTTCCTCGAAGAGACGGACGTTGCGAAGCGCCACTGCCAGCTGCTGCGAGAGGACCTCCAGCGCCTCCTCTTCCCATCGCGTCAGGCGTCGCTGGTCATCGTGGGTCTGGAGGTGCAGCACGCCGAAGACCTTGCCTTCCAGCACCACGGGGGAGCCGAAGGCGCGCGCGTAGCCGGCCGCGTTGAGGGCATTGAGGTCGAAGAGCGGAGGCTCGACCAGCATGACGAAGCGCTTCTCCCGCACGACTCGGCCAACGATGCCGTCCGCCGCCGAGATAGCTGACCCTTCGACAGCCCCCGGCAGACGGACCGCGGCGCGCAAGGTGAAGACGCCGCGATCTTCATCCAGGAGGACGATGGCGCCGGAATCCATCTGGAGCAGCTCCATGCCGCACCGGATCACGGTGTTGAGCATCCGTGAGACGTCGAGCTGTCCGACCAGCTCGCCCAGCACATTGCGCAATTGTTCTGTCTGATCGAGCCGCCGTCGCGTGCCACGAATCTCGGTGTTCATCGCGCGCACCGCGGCGCCCAAGCCGGTGATAACGACCACCGTCGGGATGGCGCGGAGCACCGAGTCGCGGACCGAGATGGCGAGGCCCAGGTCGCTGGTCTGGAAGAGGATGACGCCGCTGGTGAAAAAGAGGCTGGTCCCGATCCCACCCCAGAGCTCGAAGCGAAAGACGGCTTCGGCCGCAACCAGCGCATAGAGCAGGTACGGAAGGCTCGAGGATGGACCGGCGAAGAGCAGGATCCAGGCGCTGATGACGGCGTGGTCGAGAACCAGCAGCAGGACCGCCATCGGGCGGGCGAAACGCGGGGCGGCCCGCCTGCGGATCGCGAGCAACGCGATGCCGTTGTAGGCGGCCATCAGTCCGGCGAGCACGATCGTGATCGCGACTGACGCCGAAGGCAGCCAGAGGAGCAGGCCAAATGGAATCGCGAGCGCGGCGAAGCGGAGTCGGACGAGCTGGCGATCGAGGGCAGTCATGCCGGCCCCCCGGTCCTAGGCGGCCTGGCTGATCTGGAGGTTGTTGATCATCTCGAGGAAGCGGTCTTTGCCAAAGTCCCCTTTCTGGATGATCGACTGGATGTTCCCCTGCAGGCGCTCGCGGTCCTCGCTGGTGATGTTTTTGGCCGTATAGATAAGGATGGGGATCTGGCTCGCCGCGGGGTCCTCTTTGAGTTTGGAGACAACCTCGAAGCCATCGACGTCCGGCATCATCAGGTCGAGGATGATGAGATCGGGCTTCTTCTTCAGGGCCATTTCGACGCCGGCCTTGCCGCCGTCGGCGACCATGACCTCGATGTTGAACGGTTTCAGCATCGCCTTGATCAAGCGGATGTTCTGCGGGTCGTCGTCCACGATCAGGATGGAGGACGGGGTCTTTTTGCCCCGCTTGCCGTCGGCCAGCAGGTCGAACTTCACCATCATCTGCAGCAGCTGCTGACGGTCGATCGGCTTGGTCAGGAAGTCGGCCTGGCCAATGTCGAAGGCGAGCGATTCCTTGTTGACCTTGGAGGTCAACACGATCGGGATGTCCTTGGTTTTCGATTCGCGCCGCAGGTCATAGACGAGTCCGCTTCCGCCGTTGGGCGGCAGCTGGGTGTCGATGAGGACCGCGAGCGGCTGCAGTTGGACGGCCTTGCGCAGCGCCTCCTGGGCGCTGGCGGCGATCACGACTTCGTAACCGGCGTGGCTGAGGAAGGGCTCGATCCGCTCCTTGACCGCCGGGTCGTTGTCGGCAACCAGGATGACGGGCGGCTTGGTCCCGGCCCCGACCGGCGGTACCATCTGCACCGGGCGCTCCTGGATGCCGGCTTCCTGCTTGGCGAACTCGATCAGCTCGCGGATATGTTCGACGAGCCGCTTGCCGCTCTCGTTGATGTGAGCGACGAACTCGCGCCGTTCTTCGGGCGTCGTCTTGTTGGCCTTTTCGTCGAGCAGGATCTCGCTGAAGCCCAGGATCGCGTTGAGCGGTGAGTTGAGGTCGTGGCTCTGGTCGTAGATGACGCGGAACTTGGCCTCGAAGTCGCGCTTCGCCTGGGCCAACGCCGGTGCCGTGTCCTTGTGTTTGCCGCTCGCGGCCAGGTCGTTGCGCACGCTGTCCAGCTGCGCCTGCATGGCGCGCTTCTCGGCTTCGTAGCGGGCGAGCACCTGGCTGGTGGGCGGCCCGCTCCCGGCCGCCTTGCGGGCCTCCTCGAGCTGGGCTTTGAGCGACGCCTTTTCCCGTTTCCAGGCTTCGTCCAGTTCCTTAGCTTCCTTCGCCCGCTCACTGTGCAGCTCGTTGGTCTGCGACATCATGTCGGAGAGCTGCGCCTGCACCCGCTCCAGGTCGACCTTGAGCTGGTTCTTTTCGGAGGTCAGTCGCTGCTCTCGGGCGGTCCATTCCTCCGCTTTGCGGCTCGTCTCACCGGCGAGGTCGGCGTGGAGCGCCTTGAGCTTCTCGGCGTCCTGCAGCACGGCTGCAAGCTTGGCGGTGGCGTCGCCGGCCTGCTTCTTCAACCCCGCCTTTTCCTCGGCGACCGACGACTCGCGAATTTGCCAGTCCTTTTCCAGGGCCTTGACCTTGCTCAGCAGCGCCGAGCGCTCGTCGCTGACCCGCTGGAACTCCGCCTCGGCTTTGTCGAGATCGGCCCCCTTCTTGCGGGCTTCCTCGAGCTGTCCCTGCAGGAGCCGGCGGTCGGCCTTGAACTGGGCCTCGGCTTCCTGCCCGCCCTGCTCCAGCCGCGCCACGTCGGCGATCAGCCGCTGCCGCTCCGCCTGCCACTTGTCGCGGGCCGCCTTGATCGGCTCGAGCTCGGCCTGGACGGCCTTCAACTGCTGCTGCAGCTGGGTCGTAAGTTCCGTCAAGCGGACCTTGTCCAGGGTGAGGTCGGCGCGGCCCTTCTGCCAATCCTGCTCCAGTTGCGCCTGCTTGGCGACCACGGTGTCTCGATCTTTCAGCAGCGTTTCGCGATCCATGGCCCACTGGAGCTGGGCCGACTGCAGGCTGTCGAGATCGTCCTGCGCGGACTTCAGGTCGGCCCGGATCTTCTTCTGGTCGGCCTCGAATTTCTGCGTGATCTGCATGCGCTCCTGCTCCAGCTGTCGGAGCTGGCTGCGGCGCTCCTCATCGCGCGCCTTGGCGCGGGCGACGTCATCCTTGAGCCGCCCGAGCTCGACCTGGCCGCGGTCGTGGCTCTGCTGCAGGTCCTGGTATCCCTGTTTGAGGGCTTCGTGCTGATCGAGAAGGGCCTGGCGGTCGATGGCCCACTGGAGCTGCGAATTCTGCAGCTCGTCGGTCTCTTGCTGCTTGGCCGCCAGCTGGCGTTTCACCATCGCCAGTTCCTTAGCCTTTTCTTCCAGCTGCGTGGCGATGTCTTCCTGCAGCGTCTGGAGGTGCGCGATGAACTCCTGGTTCTGCTGCAGGATGTCGGCGAACGATTTCGCCTTGGATGGCTCCGGACTCATCAGGCCGCCTTCCGACCCTGCTGCAGGTAGCGCTCCACCGCCGAATGCATCGCGTTGAGGTGGGCATCCATCGCACCCAGCTGGTCCACCCGTTCCTGCTCCAGCTGGCGAAGCTCCTCCTGCCGGGCGGCCTCGCGTTCGGTCGAGTGGCGAAGCTCTTCCTGTAGGCGGGCGATCTCGGCCTTCGCCTGGTCGTGGGCGACCTTGAGCTGCTCGAGCTCCTTCTTGCGCGCCTCGTCCTCGTCATTCAAGCCCTGGAGGTTGCGCACCAGCTCCTGGTTGAGTTTGAGGATGTCGGGATAGGAGCGGCTGGTTTTCGGGGGCTGGTCTGGCATCAGGCCGTTTTCAACCGTCCTTGCTCGAGATACCGCGCCACCTCGCCGGGCAGCCCCTGCGGGTCGACCGGCTTAGGGATATAGCCGTCGCAGCCGGCCGCCAGGATTCGTTCCCGGTCACCGGCCATGGCGTGCGCCGTCAGGGCGACCACGATCACGCCCGCCAGGCGTGGGTCGGAGCGGATCTTGCGAGTGACCGCCAGCCCATCCTCGCTGGGAAGCTGGATGTCCATCAGGACGATGTCCGGAAGCTCGCGGGCCATCTCCGCCAGGCATTCGGCGCCGCTGCCCGCCTTGCGGACGGTAAAGCCCTTTTTTTCCAGAAGGAACTGGGCCAACCTGAGATTGACCGGATTATCTTCGACGATCAAGACCTTGCCGCCGGTCACGCCCTGTCCTCCTTCGCCTCTGAACGATGTCCAGGCCCTTGATGGCGTGCAATACGGCATCGGGCTCGGAGAGGCCGGTAGGTATAACGGCGCTCCACGCCGTCGCTGGCACCCTCGGTGAAACTTCACCCAGGGCCAGCAAAGCGGGTTGCCCGGGCAGCCCGCGCAGGCCCAGGACCCATTCCGGCTCAGGTGGCGCCAGCACGACGACGTCGGGCGCCGCCGCCCGTGCCTTTTCGAGGGCCTCCTGCAGCCCGGGCGCCCGAAAGACCTCAAAACCTTCCTCCACCAGGGCGGCCGCCAGCGGCGCCAGCGCCCGCCGCTCGCGGTGGACCAGTAACACCCGGACCCGGTCGCGGCGTCGCTTGATCCCCAGCCCGACCCGGCGGAGCTCATCCTGCATGGTTTTGGTCGCCCACGGTTTCGCGACGTAGCCGACCACGCCAAACTCGGTCATCAGCTGCTGGTTTTTGGTCACCGAGCAGACCAGCACCGGGACGTCGGCGGTGGCCGCGCGGGCGCGCAGCTCTGTCAGCACCTGCCAGCCGTCCTTCACCGGCAGCACGGTCTCGATCACGATCAGGTCGGGCAGGATCTCCATCGCCTTGCGCACGGCCTCGTTGCCGTCGACCGCGTGCGCCACCCGAAAGCCCACCCCCTGGATCTCGGCGGTCAAGCGCTGACTGCTGGCCGGGTCGTCCTCGACCACGAGGACCAGGGGCAGCTCCATGGATTCGACCGTCTGCGCCTCGTCCACGGCGGGCTCGGCCGCGGGCCCGAGCCGCGCGTCCCGGGGGATGGTGAAGGTAAACGTCGAGCCTTTGCCAAAATGGCTCTCCGCCCAGATCCGGCCGCCGTGCATCTCCACGAAGCGGCGGCAGAGCGCGAGCCCGAGGCCGGTGCCCTGGTAGCGGCGGGTGTAGGAGCCGTCGATCTGCTCGAACTCGCGGAAGAGCTTGGGCAGGTCCTCTTCCTTCATCCCGATACCGGTGTCGTGCACCGAGACGGTCAGCTGCTCGGGCGAATCCTTGACCGTGACCGTGATCTGACCGGGCGGCGGGGTGAACTTGACGGCGTTCGAGAGCAGGTTGTACAGCACCTGCTTGAACTTGCTGCGATCCGCTTTGATGACGCCCACGTCGGCCAGTCCGGCCAGGATCAGCTGCAGCCCCTGCTGGCGGGCCATGGGTTCCAGGATCGAGGTGACTTCCTGGAGCGCCTCCGCCACCGGCATCTCTTCGGCGTGCAGTTCCATCTTGCCGGCCTCGATTTTGGCCAGGTCGAGGATGTCGTTGATCAGCCCCAGCAGGTGCTGGCCGCTGCTGTGGATGTTGCGAAGGAACTCGGTGCGTTCGCCGCTCGTCAGGTTCATGGTCGCGTCGAGCAGGATTTCGCTGAAGCCGAGGACGGCGTTCAGCGGGGTGCGCAGCTCATGCGACATGTTGGCGAGGAATTCTGATTTGTAGCGGTTCGACTGCTCCAGCTGCCGGTTGATCTGGAGGATTTCTTCGTCCGCTCGGCGGAGCGCGGCGTGCTGTCGCATCAGGTATCGATTCGAATCCTTCAGCCGCGCCACCAGACTCTGCCGCTCGGCGCGCAGCCGCTGCTTGTCGAGGTTGCGCTCCAGCAGCGCGCGCAGGCGCTGCAGGTCGATCGGTTTGGCGATGTAGTCGTCGGCGCCCCCGCGCAGCGCTTCGGCGGCGACCTGTTCCGACCCGTAGGCGGTCATCATGACGACCACCGATTCGGGGTAGTCGCGCAGCATTTGGGGCAGCAGGGCCAACCCGCTCTCCTCCGGCATCTGAACATCGAGGAAGATCAGCGCCGGCCGGCGTGAGTCGAGCTGGCGGCGCGCCTGAGTGGCGTTTGGCGCCGTCACCACCTCGAAGCCCTGCTTTGCCACCGCCTTGGTGAGGAAGGCGCGGTTATCGGGATCGTCGTCGATCGCGAGCAGGATGGGACGCGCTTCGAGCTCCGGCTCGGCGCCGAGCATGGTGCGCACGGCCTGCACCAGATCCTGGCTCCCCAGTTCGCGTCCGGAGCCGGTCGACAGTGGGCTGAGGTCGCTCAGAAATCGGTCGGCGCCGGCAGCGAGCGCTCGCTGGCCCTCGTCGGCATCGACGTGGACGCCCGCCGTGAGGAGGACGGGGATGTTGGTCGTCGCCGGGTTGCTCTTCAAGATCTCGCAAACCCGAAGCCCGTCGATCCGGCGCAGCAGCAGGTTGAGGATGATGGCATCCGGCAGCTCCTCGCGAGCGCGGTCGAGCGCCTCCAGGCCGTCCTGCGCGGAGAGCACGGTAAAGCCTTCCTGCTGCAGCCGCTCGACGCTGGTGCGCAGGCGTTCGGGATCGTCGTCCGCGATCAGAATCCGGCGAGGCGTACCCTGCTCGGTCATGCCACCCTCGGAAGGGGTCCCTCCGCGAGCGTCGGGGGCGGGACCGCCGCGAGCATAGGCAGCCGCGGGATCAGGAAGCGAAAGACACTCCCTCGCCCGGGCGCGCTTTCCACCCAGATCTGGCCGCCTTGCAGCTCCACCAGTCGTTTCGAGAGGGCCAGGCCGAGCCCGACGCCTTCGTAGCCGCGCGAGGTCGAGCCGTCGACCTGGCGGAACTCCTCGAAGAGGCGTTGCTGGTCCTCTGGCTTGATGCCGATCCCGTTGTCACGGACCTCGACGATGGTGCCGGGCGCGCCCTCGGAGGCGCTGATGATCACGCTCCCGTGATGCGGTGTGAATTTGATCGCGTTGTTGACCAGGTTGTGCACGATGTGGCGAAGGCTTTGGGGATCGAAGACGACCTGCATCGCCCGGTCCACCTGGGAGGTGACGGTGAGCTCTTTCTGGTTGGCGGCCGCGGCATTTTCCGACAGCGCCGCGTCAACGGCTTCGGCCAGCACGCAGGGCGCGGGATGAAGCTCGAGCCGGCCGGCCTGGATGTGGGTCAGTTGCAGGATGTCGTTGATCAACTTCAGCAACCGGCGGCCGCTGCTGTGGATCGTCCCCGCGAACTCTTCGCGCTCGCCTTCAGAAAGCTCGGGGGTGGTACGGATGATCTCCGAGAACCCGATGATCGCATTCAGCGGCGTGCGGAGCTCGTGAGACATGTTGGTCAGGAACTCGGACTTCATGCGGTCGGCTTCCTGCAGTTCCAGGTTGGCGCGCTGCAACATCTGGATCGTTTGACGCTCCCGCTGGAACCGACGCGCGTTGTCGAGGGCGACCGCGGCCTGGTTGGCGAGGATTTGCAGCACCTGCATCAGGGTGGCATCGAAGGCGCGGACGTCGTGAAAGTAGACCGACACCGTACCGACGAACTCTCGCTCGAGGAACATCGGTAGCCCGAGGGCAGCCCGCCAGCCGGACTTCTGGGCGAACGGATCGAGCGGGAAGCGACCGTCGAGCTGGACGTCCTCGGAGAAGACGGGTCGCTGCTCGATCACGACCTGGGTGACGAGCCCGGGGACCGCCGGCGTCGCGGCATCGGCGTGGAGTCGGGGGTCCGCACCCTCCCCCACCTCGACCGCCTGCTGCGCGGGGTTGCCGGACTGGGTCAGGGTGATGAGACAGGAGGCGGCGCCCGAGACGCCGATCACGGCGCGAGCGACGCCCTGCAGCAGGGCCGTCGGTCCCACCGTGGTCGCCGTCAGCGCCTGCGAGACCTGGCGCAGCATCTCCATCGACGCGTCGAGCCGCAGCGCCTGCTGGCGGGTTTGCTCGAAGAGGAACGTGTTCTCGAGCGAAACGGCGACCTCGGCTCCGAGCGAGGCGGCGAGCTTGACGTCATAGTTGCCGCTGAACTGCCCATTGCGCTTGTTGGCCAGCATCAGGACACCGAGCGGGCGGCCACCGAAGCCGAGTGGCACCAGAAGAAGGTCGTGGTACCCGAACGTCTGCGGCAGCAGCTGGCCGGCCTCGATGTCGTGCAGGCAGTCGGCGATGATGACCGGCTGCTGGGTGACGAAGACCCGGCCGATCAGTGTCGATGCGTTGGCGCCGAAGCGGAGCTGGTTGAGACGCATCTGGTTGAAGAGCCGGCTCTCCCGCATCCCTGAGGGCGCGGCTGGCGCGATCAGCGCCTCGAGGCCGTTCTGGTAGAGGAAGAAGCCGCACATCTCCACATCGAGCAGCTCCGCCAGCTTCAGGGTGAGCGTGCCCAGGTCCTCGCCGAGCTTGGTGAGGTTGGAGACCGCGGTCGCCGTCTCGAAGAAGTGGCTCAGCTCCTGGAGGTTCTGATCGGCCCGCCGGGAGAGCTCGAGATTCAGCTGGACCAGCTTGAAGTACTTGGAGGACCAGAAGCCGGTCAGGACCATCACCGGCAGGAAGAGCACCGCCAGGAAGTAGGTGACCGGCGAGGGCGCCCACCAGCGCGCGACGTAGATGAGGAAGAGTTCGGTCAGGGCCCCCAACACCACCCAGAGACGCCAGTTGAAGCGGGTCCGGAAGCTGGACGCCGAGTGCGGTTTGGTCACAAAGCCCTCTTTAGGCACTAGCCCCCTCCGGCCCGGAAAAGGGGGCGGTCAGTGCGCATTGATTTGACGCGGATCGAGGGCATTGCTTCGCACTACGATGCCGCCGCGGGTCCCGGTGGCCCCCGGTTTCACAAGGCTTTACGCAACCGTCACCCGATCGTCCGGAATCGGATGTCGCTCTGGCCTTTGATACCCTCTAGGCGTGCAGCGCGAGACCGCGTTCAACGTCTCGGCGATCAAGGACACCGTCCTTCGGTCGATCAAGCTCAACCAGCAGGCGTACAACAACCGTGACGCCGACGTGTTGCGCGAGGTCTACCTGGAGCCGATGCTCTCCCAGGTCGCGCACGACCTTTCGGGCGACTTCGAGTCCTTCCCCGCCGCCCGTCTCGACATCACCTGCGAGGTGCTCGACGTCTCCTACACGGCCTACCTGCAAATCGGCAAGGTCGAGCTCTCCGCCTACGGCCTGGAAGCGAGCCCCCAGAACGTCAACGTGACGACCAAGGAAGAGTGGATCTACCGGCTGGTTCCTGACGCAGAAAAGGGCGTCGGCCTGGGTCGGCGGACGACTCATCGCTTCCTCGGTTACTACCACTACACGCTGGTCGATATCGACGGACGCTGGTGGATCACCGACGTCCAGTCGGCGAGCGAGATCTGGCTTCCCTAGCTCGCTGAGCGAACGGCCCTTCGCGAGTCCAACTCGACAACGAGGTCGCTCACGCGTGTCTTGATGTCGTCGCGAATGGCGCGGACTTCAGCCAGAGACTTATCCGCGGGATCGGTGAGATCCCAGTCGACGTATTTCTTTCCAGGGATGTAGGGGCACTCATCCCCACACCCCATGGTGACGACGATGTCAGCCCATTGACCCAGCTCGTCCGTGAGTTTCTGCGGTCGGTTCCCAGAGACGTCGATGCCGATCTCGCGCATCGCCTCGGCGACCACCGGGTGGACGTGCTCCGCCGGACGCGTGCCCGCCGAGCGAGACTCGTGTCGGCCGCCGGCCGCGCGTCGAAAGAGTGCCTCGCTCATCTGCGATCGGCCGGCGTTTTGCGTGCAGACGAACAGGACCTTCGACATGGCCGCCCTAGACCAGCACGTCGAGCAGCGCCCGGGTCTTTTGCTCCAGGCGGCTCGCCAGCCGGTAGTACGCCCAAATGCCGGCCTTGCTGACGTCGACCAGTCCAGCTTCCCGTAACTTCGCCATGTGATGCGAAATGGTCGGCTGGCTCAAATCGAAAGCCGCGGTGAAGTCACAAATGCAGACCGGCGCCGCCGAATTTTTCAGGATGCTGATCATTTGCAGACGCGTGGGATCGGCCAGCGCCTTCAAGACCTCCACCGAATGATCCACTTTCGTAAGCGCCATCGGCATCGACGGCGGGCAGCAGACACCCTTGACGCGCTCCGGCAGGACGGCCTTCACCCTGTCAGTGTAGCAGTTCCATTGACAACTGTCTATGGGTTTGCTACCATCCCATCGACAGATATCAATCTCTCCCGGGAGGGTTTCATGGACACGATTCGGGAGTCCGTCCGAGCGAAGTACGCGGAGACCGCGATCAAGTTACGTGATGGCGGCAGCTGCTGCGACCCGAGCTGTTGCGGTGGATCGGATGCCCTCAGCGGTCCCATCGGCGAAGAGGAGTACTCGAAAGCCGAAGTCGCCGACCTCGGCCTCTCGCTCGGGGCCAGCCTCGGCTGCGGCAATCCGACGGCGCTGGCGCAGTTGCATGCCGGTGAGGTCGTGCTCGATCTCGGAAGTGGCGCGGGCCTCGATGTGCTGCTCTCGGCGCGACGGGTTGCCCCCGGCGGCCACGCCTACGGTGTCGACATGACGGACGAGATGCTGACGCTCGCCAATGAGAACAAAGCACGCGCCGGCGTCGAGAACGCGACCTTCCTCAAGGGAACGATCGAGGCGATCCCACTGGCCGATGCGGCGGTCGACGTCGTCATCTCCAACTGTGTCATCAACCTCGCCGCCGACAAGACGGCGGTTCTGAAGGAGGCGTTCCGGGTTCTGCGGCCAGGCGGACGGTTCGCCGTCTCGGACATGGTCGAGCTGGAGCCACTACCGGCGCAGGTCAAGTCGGCCATCAACGCCTGGGCCGGCTGCGTGGCTGGCACCATCCCGGTCGACGAATATCGCGCCGCCGTGGTCGACGCTGGCTTCGACGCCGTCGAGATCGAGATCACCAACACCTACGGGCCCGGCGAAGCCGGCTTGCCACAAGGATCAGGAAAAATCGCCAGCGCCTTCATCCGCGCCGCCAAGCGCTGACGGCAAACAAAAAGGCCCGGCGCACAGCTCGGGCCTTTCGGATTCCGGGTTTAGTGAGTCTTAGGCGACGCGCACCCGCGAGGCCCGCGGCCCCTTGGGAGCAGATGCTTCGACATCGAAGCTGACCTTTTGCCCTTCTTGCAACCCCTCGAAAGAGCCCTCGACGGACGACCGGTGGAAGAAGTACTCCTTGCCGTCCTCGCCGCTCAAGAATCCAAAACCGCGATCCATCACGAGTCGCTTGATCGTTCCGTTCTGCGCCACGTCTGCCGCTAGCTCCTTCGCAAAGTTATCCCCGGTCCACTTGCGTTTTCCGGGCGTGCCATGACCGGGCTGACAGCGCCCAAAATCAAGCATATCATGGGTGGTATTGCGACGACCAAAAACGGCGGCCGGGTAGCCGGCTGAAGGAGGCGCGGATCCCGATGCAGAGCACAATGCCCGACTTCCCCCTGACGCTGCAGCACTTCCTCTGGCGTTCGACCACCCTCTTCCCCACCAAAGAGATCGTGACCCGGCGAGAGACCGGGCGCCACCGCTATACCTACGCCGACTTCGGCCGCCGGGTGGCCCAGTTGGCGCACGCGCTGGGGGAGCTCGGCGTCGGACCCGGCGACCGGGTGGGGACGCTCGCCTGGAACAACTACCGCCACCTGGAGCTCTACTTCGCGGTGCCCTGCTCCGGCGCCGTGTTGCACACGTTGAATCCCCGCCTCTTCCCCGAGCACCTCGAGTTCGTGATCAACGACGCCGAGGACAAGGTCATCTTCGTCGACGCCTCGCTGGTGCCGGCACTCCAACGCATCGCGTCGAGCCTCAAGGGTGTCAAGCAGTTCGTGGTCATGACGGATGGCCCCTCCCCGAACGGCGAGCTCAAGCCGCTGGCGTCCTATGAGGAGCTGATCGCCAACCGCCCAACCATCTATCCCTGGCCGGACCTGGACGAGCGGGACGCGGCGGCGATGTGCTACACGTCGGGCACCACCGGCAAGCCGAAGGGCATCGTGTACAGTCACCGCTCCTCCGTCCTGCACTCCTACGGCATCGCGATCGGCGGTGGCATCGGGCTGGCGGAGTCGGACAGCATTCTCCCTGTCGTTCCCATGTTCCATGCCAATGCGTGGGGTCTCGCGTATGGAGCGACCATGCTCGGCTCCAAGCTCGTCTTTCCCGACCGCTTTTTGGACCCGGTCAGCCTGATCGACCTCTTCCGGGAGGAACGCGTCACCTTCACCGCGGGCGTACCCAGTGTCTGGATCGCGCTGCTGCAACACCTGGACAAGACCGGCACCAACCTGGATGGATTGCGCATGTTCGTCGGCGGCTCCGCATTATCGGCCGGACTCTACGATGGCCTCACCCGACACGGCATCGATACCAACCAGGGATGGGGCATGACCGAGACCTCGCCGGTCGCGGCCGTCGCCACCATGAAGAGCTACACGCCGGAGGGCGATCGCAAACAGGTACGGCTCAAAGCGGGATTCCCGATCGCCGGCGTCGAGCTGCGCCTCGCCAACGTCGACACCGGCGCGCCAGTCCCCTGGGACGGGAAGAGTGTGGGTGAGATCCAGGTGCGCGGGCCCTGGGTGACCGCCAGCTACTATCGCGGCGTCGACGCCGAACGCTTTACGGCCGACGGCTGGTTACGCACCGGGGATGTCGCCAACGTCGATGCGGAGGGCTATATCCAGATCGTCGATCGGACCAAGGACCTGGTCAAATCCGGCGGCGAATGGATCTCGTCGGTGGAGCTGGAGTCCGCCATCATGGGCCATCCGAAAGTCCTCGAGGCGGCCGTCATCGGGGTGCCACATCCGAAGTGGCAGGAACGTCCGGTCGCCTACATCGTCGCCAAGCCGGAATTCAAAGGCGCCCTCACGCAGGCGGATATCATCGACTTCCTTACGCCCCTGGTCGCCAAGTGGTGGCTGCCGGACGAGGTTCGCTTTGTCGATGAGATCCCGAAGACCAGTGTGGGGAAATTCGACAAGAAGGTGATCCGCGAACAGGCGCTCAAAGCACCGGCGGCCGCTCACCCATCTGAGTAAGCAGGCGGGAATCCCGCCACCCTGACAAAACGGTGACGGGCGCGGCACAGTGCTGCGCCCGCTTCGCAAGAAGCGCGGATCGCTAATGCGTCCTTAATACTGTCGCGCTAGAACGGAGGCTAGAAGGATGTGACTCAGCAATGGATGCCTCCGAGAAGTTCGAGGCGCTCGTTCCCAAGCCGCTGGATGCGGATGCGATCGAGCGGCGTCGCGAGCTCGAGGACATCCACGAAGAGCTGCTCCTGAGCATCCTGGCGCTCGAGGAAGAGTGGCAGCTCGACAATCGGATCGCCTTCTCACTGCGGCAGCGCGAAGCCGCCTGACGGCTTAGCGCCGGCCCGATCCGCGAAGCATCGCCATCGCCTGCGCCAGCCGGCGGCGCTGCGTCTCCGCCAGCTTGGCGCCGGTGATCCACTGCACGAACTCCTTCTTGCGGGTGTAGGAGAGCTTCTCGAAGGCTGCCGCGGCCTTCGGATCGGCCTCGAGCTTTGCACGCAGCGCCTCGGGGAGGTCCACCGTTCGCAGCTCGGGGTCATATTCCAGGACCACCGTCAGGGGCTCACCGGCCGCGACGCCCGCGGCCTCCCGGACCTCGCGCCGCACCCCGATATAGGACCTGCCGCCGTACACCGCGATCGTGGTTCGGTAGGTGGTGGCGTTGATCGTCACCTTGACCGGCGCGCGTTTGCGCTCGCCGAGCGTGGTCAGCACCTCGGCCGGCACCCGAATGAAGCACGCGCCCTGGTCGGACTCGAGGTGACAATCGAACTGAAGCTCTGGCATGCCGGCTCATTTTCTGGCAATTTCGCCGGAAATAGCACGTTTTCGGCCGCGTCCCCGTTTGCATCCCTCGACAGGGCTCCTGGCCCATCGGATTTAGAACACGGAGGACACGATGCCGAAAACGCAAAAATGGACCGCGTCGACGTTCGTCAGCCTGGTGCACGAGAACCTCACCGAGAAGGGCCATAAGGTCAAGAAGTCAGACCTCAGCTGGGCCGTCAAGGACGCCTTTGAGGCGGCCGTTGCCGCCGGCGCGCGCGGCATGCGCGTGCGGTTCCCCGAGATTGGCGCCCTCGCGTCGCGTGACGTCAAAGCCCGCAAGGCAGGGAAAGGCACCAATCCCTTCACCGGCGAGTCGATCATGCTGAAGGCGCGGCCTGCGTCCAAGAAGCCGCGCTGGTCGTTCCCGAAGGCCGTTCGCGAGGCCTATATCCGTACGGCCGCCCGGAAGGCCGCCTAGACAATAGCGCGCCCCGGTGTGGAAAGGCGCGCGTGTCGTTCACGCCAGGGCGCCCGGCTTCGAGCCGGGCGCCCTTGTTTCTTGACAGGCTCCCGATTTCGGCTGACTATGATGGGAGCGATGAGACGAAATCTGATAGCCGGACTGCTGATTGCGGGTGGTCTGGTGCTGATGGCGACCTCCTTGCCGGCCCTCGGCCTGGTCCGTACCGGTCCGCCTGACGTCGCCATCCAGCCGATCCCGGCCCTGGGCGACCCGCTCTCGCCGCCACATCAGCATCCAAAATTCCTCCTCCCCGGAACCGGCAGCACCACGGGCGCGGGGCCGAGCCAGATCGTGGCCTATCTCACCGTTCCCAAGCTGGGCATCAAGAACGCCCAGATCTTCGACCGCGGTGTCGACGCCAGCGGCAACATGCTGATCGCCAAGGGCTACGCGGTTACCCACTATGCCAACTCCTCCCCAATCGGCAGCGGTAACGCGGTCCTCTACGGTCACGACGACATCGAGGGCAGCATCTTCGGCCGCCTGCAGGAGCTGGCGATCGGCGACGAGCTGGACGTCACCACGGCGGGCGGCGAGGCGGTCGTCTATCACGTGTCGGCGCGGGCGATTGTCGCCCCGACCGCGGTCGAGATCCTGCGGCCCACCAACGACGTCCGGTTGACCATGTTCACGTGCTGGCCCAACTGGGTGGACAACAAGCGGGTGGTCGTGACGGCCGTTCCCGCAACCGCGTAGACCCCCGCGGCGTCTTAGTGGTTCGTCTCTTCGGTCGGTCCCTGGAAATACTTCAGTAACTCTTCCAGCGCCTTGGCGGCCTCTGGGTCGCGAAGGAGCCGTTCCTGCATCTCCTGGACCTGCTTGACAAGCTCCTTTGCCTGGCTCTCCTGGGCGACCTGCAGCAGCACCGGCTGAGTGGCCGCCGAGACGACCATCGAGGCCTGCTGACGGAGCATCTCGACGCCCTGGCACCCCAAACAGGTGCCGGCATTGTCGCAGTGGCAGAGCTGCAGGCGGAGGTTATCGAGCTCGCGCTGCAGCGGCGAAAGGTCGACCGGCTGACTCATCGTTCAAGCTTACTTCGGGCGACGGGAACTTTTCCGGCCGGTCCCCGTCCTAGGGTCGAAATGAAAACCATGCCGCCCGTCCGCCTGGCGCTGCTCGTCGGAATCCTTGGCCTCAGCGGAGTGCTGGCGGCCTGCGGCTCGGCCTCCACCACCAGCGCCGCACCCGCTCCCCGTTCGATCAGCGGCGGATTGGCCCAGGGTGGGGGCTCGGTGGACTACGCGAGTGCTGACAAGAGTGCGATCGGCTCCGGCGGACCTGCCGTCCAGCCGGCGACCAATGCGGTGCTGACTGCCCAGGGCAACCAGAAGGTGATCCAGGACGCCTCGCTCGGGATTCGGATCAAGTCCGGCGCGTTCTGGGACAGCTACAACCAGGCGGTGGCGATCGCCACCCGCTTCAACGGGTACCTCGTCAGCTCACAAGTTGGCGATGCGACGGCGAGCGAGACCAACGCCGGCACCATCACGGTAGCTGTCCCGGCCTCCAGCTATAGCGACGCGCTCGGGGCGCTCCGCCAGCTTGGCACGCCGAACCAGCTTCAGGTGACCAGCCAGGACGTGAGTGGCGAGTACGTCGACCTGCAGTCCCGGCTCAAGAACCAGCAGGCCCAGCAGGCGATCCTGCTCGACCTGATGAGGCGCGCCCAGAATATTCAGGACAGTATCGCGGTCCAGAACCAGCTCTCGACCGTCACCGGCGAGATCGAGCAGATCGAGGGGCGCATCCGCTTCCTCGACCAGCGGACGACCTACTCGACGATCACCGTGCACCTGTTCACGGTGGCGGCCGCTCCAGTGCAGCCAAGCCTGTGGGATCGCAGCGGGCTCGGACAATCGTTTGCCACCGCGGGCCAGGCATTCGTCGCCGTCATCGGAGGCATGCTGGTGGTGACCGGTGTCGTCCTGCCCTTCATCCTCCTGCTGCTGCTCGCCTTCGGCGTCTGGCGGTTGCTGCCGGTTTCGGTGCGGCCTGTGCTTCGCCGCCCGACCTCATCCTGATAGATCCAGCGGTCTGAACCGGTCCTCGAGGAATCGGCGATGCGCCAGCAGCCGGTCCATGTCCGCGCGTTGGACGACCTCGGCAACCCGCCGCATCTGGGTCTCGAGCAGGTCGAGCTCGTCAACGAGAACGTGGTAAGCCGTCGCCCCGTCTGGTGACGCGTAGCCGGCAGGCAGCCGCAGGTAGGTCTCGACCGCCGTCGGCAGGAAGTCGCTCGCGGTGCGCTCGACCAGGTAGAGCTCGGGCGCGCCGAGCGGGAGGCAATCGAGACGCGGCAAGATTTCGGCTCGGATGGTCAATTCGATCCGCTGGATCCGGATCCAGACCTCCGGCGGAACCCGCCCCGCGACAGCGGCGATCTCCTTAAGGAGCGACCGCTGCAGCTGCACCGGGTCGAAGCCCAGTCGATGGACTTTGGGAGTTCTGCGCACCGCCAGGACCCCGGCCAGGTAGAAGCCGATCACCAGCACGATCCCCTGCGGGCCGACGGGATCGATCACAAGCAGCGCGGCGGCCAGCAGGGCGAGCCCCGATCCGGCGAGGTTCCGTCTACTGGTCAGGTAGGTGGCGATGGTGCGCATCCGATGAGCTCCTCCGCGATCCGACCTCCGTTACGTAGTGAATCTACCCAGATGACGCCGTCCTGACACCAGTAGGCTAACGGGGTGGCGAATCCGAGCAAGACAGCAAAGCGCGCCGTCGACGGGCGAATGTTCATCGACGGGCAGCGGATCTGGTCGCGGTCGGGCGCGACCTTCGAGGCCATCGACCCGGCCGACGGGAAGGTCTTCGCGACCGTCGCCCTCGGCGACAAATCCGATGTCGATGCCGCCGTCGGCGCGGCCCGCCAGGCGGTGGAGCAGGGTTGGGCCGGCCTGCCTCCGGTGCGTCGGGTACGCATGCTGAATCGGCTGGCCGGACTGCTTCGGGAGCGCACCAGCGAGCTGGCTGAGCTCGAAAGCCTCGACGTCGGCAAGCCGCTCCGCCAGGCCGAGGACGACGTGGCCGCCGCGGCCAGCTATTTCGAGTTTTTCGCCGGGGTGGCAGACAAGCTGTTCGGTTCGAGCATTCCGCTCGGTCAGGGTTTCGTCGACTTCACGCTTCGAGAGCCGCTGGGCATTTCGGCCCAGATCGTGCCCTGGAACTACCCGCTGCGTCTCGCGTCGCGAGGCATCGCGCCCGCGCTCGCCGCCGGTAATGCGGTCGTGGCAAAACCCGCGGCCGAGGCGGGGTTGAGCATCGTGCGCCTGGCCGAGCTGGCCATCGAGGCGGGCATTCCTGCCGGCGTGTTCAACGTCGTGACCGGCGGACGAGAAACGGGAGCCGCGCTCGCGTCGCATCCCGGCATCAACCACATCACCTTCACCGGCTCGGTGCCCACCGGCATTGCGATCATGAAGGCGGCCGCGGACAACGTCGTGCCGGTGACGCTCGAGCTCGGAGGCAAGTCCCCCAACGTGGTCTTCGCCGACGCCGACCTGGAGCGCGCCGCTGCCTCGTCGGCCAGCATCTTGATGCAGAACGCGGCGCAAACCTGCACCGCGCCGACCCGTCTCTTGCTCGAGCAGGGGGCCCATGATCGATTTGTCGAGCTGCTGGCGAAACGTATCGGCGCGATCCGTTTGGGACGCGGCGTCGACAACCCTGACATGGGGCCGGTGGTCAGCGAGCGCCAGATGCAGCGCGTCCTCGGCTACATCTCGGCGGGTTCCCGCGATGGGGCGACCGCGGTCACCGGCGGCGCCCGCGCGCAGGACGGCGAGCTCGCGGCCGGCTACTTCATCGAGCCAACCCTGCTCGATCGGGTCGAGCGCGGATCGGTCCTGGAGCAGGAAGAGATCTTCGGGCCGGTGCTCACCGTCACGACCTTCGAGTCGATCGACGAGGCGATCGCCATCGCTAACGGCACCCCCTACGGGCTGGTCACGGGCGTCTGGACCAAGGATCTGAGCAAGGCGTTGGCGGTGGCGACCGCCGTCCAGTCAGGCCAGGTGCGGGTCAACGGCTACAGCGTTGAAGGAAGCATCGGTTTGCCATTCGGCGGCTACAAGCGCAGCGGTTTCGGTCGGGAGCAGGGTGTCGAGGCGCTGGCGAGCTACACCCAGATCAAGAATGTCATGATCAACTACGGCCCCGGCTGACGCCGTTATGTGGCGGGCGCGGGATGTGCGAGCTTCAGCAGCTCGAGAACCTGGTTTTGTCCGTCGAGGACCTTGTTCTGTCCATCCAGGATTTGGATCTGCATCTTGGCCAGTTCGTGGATCGCGTGCAAGGTCTCGTGATCCGCAATCGCCCGGGCATCGCCGGCCGCTAGCGCCCGGTTGGCGCTCACTTGCAGCGAGATCATGATCGACAGTTGCGGCAAATTGAGGATGGTCAGCAGCAGCGGCCAGGGTGTCTTGTCGAAGCCAACGATGTTGCCGGCGAACAGCCAGGCGACGATGCCGATGGTGATCAGGACGAACAGGTACATGGAGCCGATCAGTTGGTTGACGACATCGGCGACGCGGTCGAGGAGACGCTCGCCGGAGACATGCCGCGAGAGCACGAGACGGGGAACGTGGCTGATCGGGTCGACAACGTGTCGCTCGAGCTCGTCCTTGGCCTGGTTGATCGGGTCGCTCGCGTTTGCCATGTCTTCCTCCTAGAGGTGGTTCACCTGGGCCAGTAAGCCGAGTCCGTCGAGGTCGTCGAGGTTGTACCACTGGAACATGACACGATCGACACCGAGCGCCGCAAAGGCCTCCAGCTCGGTTGCCACCTGATCCGGTGTCCCGACGATCCAGCTCCGCCGGCGCAGCTCGTCGGGCGCGGCCTCGGGCGCGACGTTCGCCAGCGCGGCGAGAAACGACTGGTGCCATCGGCCCTTCTCGCGAACCTCAGATGCGTCACGGCCGATCAGCGCGCCACCCATCCACGAGCGCCGGATGTCATCGGGGTTGCGACCAACGGTCCGGCAATACTCCTCCAGCCGGGCGCGCTTGTGGCGGTAGGCATCAGGCCCAGGTGCATGGCTGTTCCACTCGTCGGCATCGCGCGCCACGATCCGGAGCAGCCGGACTTCGCCGTCGCCCCCGATGAGCAGCGCCGGACCCGGTTGCTGCACCGGACGCGGATAGGCTGCCGCGCCGTGCAGCCGATAGTAGCGACCGTCGAAATCGACCGGGCCTCCGGTCCAGAGCGCCTTGATCATGGCGATACCTTCTTCCAGGCGATCGAACCGCTCCTTGAGCGGGGGCAGCGAAATCCCGTACGCCTCATGCTCCACTTCGTTCCATCCGGCGCCGACGCCGAGAACCAACCGGCCGCCGGAGAGCCCGTCGACGGCAGCGGCCATCCGCGCCAGCAGGGCGGGGTGACGAAACGTCATCGGGCTGACCAGCGGACCGAACTGGATCCGCTGAGTCCGCTGCCCCAGCGCCGTGAGCGAGGTCCAGCACTCCAACGCGGGTCGCTCCGGATGACCCATGAGGCTAAAAAAATGATCCGAGCGCCAGAGCGAGTCGAGGCCCAACGACTCCACCCGGTCCGCGATGCGAAACCATCGATCCCAGGTCAACCCTTCCTGCCCCTCGATCATCACGCCGATCCGCATGCCGATGACGTTACCGGAAGGCCTGGGCAACCGGCTGTTACCCTCGATGCGATATGAGGTGCCGATGAAGGAAAACCGATTCCGCACGACGCTCGCGTTTGCGCTCGGGGCCCTGATCGTCCAGTTCCTGCTCGGGATGGCCGTCAACCTGTTCGTCAAGATTCCAACCGATCATCCAGGGGCGAACCCACCGGAATACTTCGGCGGTGTGCTGACGAGTGTCAGCTGGGCAATCCTGCACGGCGGCTTGTGGCTCACGCTGCACGCGATTTGGGGTCTGGTGCTGGTGCTCGCCGCGCTGGGCACTCTGGTGCAGGCGATCCGGCTCCGCGGTAGCGGACGGATTACGCTGGCGGCCCTCGGTTTCGTCGGCGTGCTCGCCGCCGGCTTCAACGGTGGCAGCTTCTTGAACTATCGCCAGGACTTCAGTTCGATGCTGATGGCGGTCGGCTTCGCGCTGGCCATGTCCGCCTACGTGGCGCTGCTCTATCGCGCCGGAATAGCCACTCTTGCGCGAGAGTTATAGCTAAGGTCATGCCGGCCGTTACCGTCGACAATATCCTGACCCTCCCCCGGCTGCCGGGTCTTGATGCAACAACCAGCGTCGATCGGCCCGTGCTCGCCATCACCACGGCGCCCAAGGGTGTCGAGGGCGAAGGCTTCCCGGTACGTCGCGCCTTTTACGGGCTCGACCAGCGCGTGCTCGATCCCTTCATCCACATGGATGAGATGGGTGAAGTGGAGTACGGCCCGGGCGAGCCGAAGGGCACGGCCTGGCATCCGCATCGCGGTTTCGAGACCGTGACCTACATGATCGACGGTACCTTTCAGCACCAGGACTCCACTGGCGGCGGCGGCCTGATCGCGAACGGCGCCACCCAGTGGATGACGGCTGGGGCCGGCATCCTGCACATCGAGCGGCCGCCGGAGGCGTTGATCGCCAGCGGCGGACTGTTCCACGGCATCCAGCTCTGGGTCAATCTTCCGGCCGACGAGAAGTGGACGCCGCCCCGTTACCAGGACATCGGCGCCGGCAGGGTTACCCTGCTCGCCTCCAACGACGGCGGGGCGCTGGTGCGAGTGATCGCTGGAGATATTGCGGGTCACAAAGGCCCGGGCGTGACACACACTCCGATCAGCCTGCTCCACGCGACGGTCTATCCGGGAGCCGAGCTCCGTCTTCCCTGGCGGCGGGAGTTCAATGGGCTGGTGTACGTGCTCGCGGGACGCGGATCGGTGGGGGCCACGCGCACGCCCATCCGAACCGGACAGCTGGCGGCCTTCGGTGAGGGCGACGTGATCACCGTGACCGCCGACCTCACGCAGGAAGGCCGGTCGCCGAACCTCGAGGTGCTCGTCCTGGCCACGGACATCAAAGGCGCGGACGAGCCCCTGACGGA
>Ga0209009_1000020_pt1 | contig 81568 bp, 65 predicted proteins | sample BlaSpr_A8_OM3_M2_FD_187979 | JGI IMG/M metagenome (GOLD analysis project Ga0209009, IMG submission 187979) | Forest soil microbial communities from Thunder Bay, Ontario, Canada - Black Spruce, Ontario site 2_A8_OM3_M2 (SPAdes) (version 2) | ecosystem: Environmental > Terrestrial > Soil > Boreal... | reverse complement strand
CGGCGCCGGAGGGATCCGTAACGGTTCCGCTTACTGCTCCGGTAACTATGCTCTGCGCCGAAAGCATGCTGGGCAGGAGCAAGAGAGCCGCGAACAAAGCTGCAACAACAAGGAATTTGCTAAATCGCATTTTCATCTCCAGTTTTCGTTCAATGTATGGGGCGCCGCGAACGATGAAGCTGACTTCCCCCACGAACGCATATGGCACGTTCGTCGCCAAGATTTCTTGTAAATAAGGCGTTTAGTAACAGCGAACTACGTAAATTCGGAAATTTCGAATATATGGGGCAGGATGGATGGAGCTCGAATGCGTCCTGATATTCGGAAAGAAGCGAAAAATATTTGCAGAACTAGGAGCGAGCGGGCTGCTGTTGCGTCAAGCAGTGAAGGGTGCCGAATCCCCAGACTAAATCTACTGAATGGATTCCAACGACGGAGCGCTTGGGGAAAAGTTCCGAGACGATCCCCAGAGCGACGCGGTCGTTGGGGTCGTTGAAAGTGGGGACCAAGACGGCGGCGTTCGAGATGTAAAAGTTTGCGTAACTGGCGGGGAGGCGCACCCCGTCGAAAAATAGAGGCGACGGCATCGGCAAGGCTACAACATCCAATTTGCTTCCATCTTCGAGTCTCGCTCCAGGCAGGCGCTCCCAATGTTCTTCTAGCGCCCGATAATTTTTCTCTTTGCGATTTTTTTCGCGGCAAAGGACGACTGTGCGGCGGTTCACAAAGCGGCACAGATCATCGATGTGACCGTGTGTGTCGTCTCCCGCGATTCCTTTGCCTAGCCATATAACGTTGGTTACGCCGAGATATTCCCGCAAGACTGCTTCCGTCTGGCCGCGGTCAAATCCGGGGTTTCGAACTTGCCGTTTTTGATCGACGAGGCACTCTTCCGTGCTCAGCACTGTGCCCGAACCATTTACGTCGATGCTTCCGCCTTCGAGAACCACATCGCGGCCACCGAGTTGAGCCTGGAACATTTTCATCTTCAATCGGCGAGCGGCGCGTTCGGGAATGCCGTCGTCCTTTTTCCAATCGGGATAACGAGCCCAGGCGTTAAAACGGAATCGAGCGATGGCAACTTCCGGGCGGGGCTTGTCGCTTTTGATAAATATGGGGCCGAAATCGCGCGTCCAACCTCTATTTGTAGGGAATCGGAGAAACTGGATTCGGCTCATGCTAACGCCGACGCTTTTCAAAACTTTTCGCGCTCGCAACTCATGTGTCGGTGAGTTCACTAGGATGCGAACGAGTTCACCGGGCGCTATTTTCCGAACGATCTCGCCGTAGACCCAGGGGATCGGCTCAAGCTTACCGGGCCAATCGGTTGGATTGTGCGGCCAGCCGAGCCAGGTGGCTTCGTGAGGTTCCCATTCGGCGGGCATACGGAAGCCTAACGCCGCGGGGGTATTTTCTGCGGAAGGACGGGTGATGCGGCTGGATGGCTTCAAGGCTTTTCGTCGAGAAAGCGCTGTTCGATGCCCGCGTAGGCATCAATCCGGCGGTCGCGCAAGAAAGGCCAGTTGCGGCGGACGTCTTCCAGGTGTGCGAGATCCACTTCACCGTACAAAATTTCTTCACGGTTGGTGGAACCTTCGGCGATCACGACTCCCTGCGGATCGCAGAGGAAGGAAGTGCCCCAGAACTCCAAGCCGTCTCCACCTTCAACAGGCTTTTCGTGCCCCACGCGGTTCACCGCCGCGACGTAAACCCCATTGGCAATGGCGTGACTGCGCTGGATGGTGCGCCAGGAATCGCGCTGCGCTTCTCCATTGGAATTTTTTTCGCTGGGATGCCAGCCGATGGCGGTGGGGTAGAAGACAATGCAGGCGCCGTTTAGGGCGGCCAAGCGTGCTCCTTCCGGATACCACTGATCCCAGCAGATTAGAGTGGCGATTTTACCGGCGTTGGTTTCAAACGCGCGAAAGCCCAAGTCTCCCGGGGTGAAATAGAATTTTTCGTAATAAGCGGGGTCGTCGGGGATATGCATCTTGCGATAGATGCCGGCGATTCGGCCGTCGGCGTCAATGATTGCTGCGGTGTTGTGATACACACCGGGCGCCCGGCGTTCGAAGACGGGGGCAATGATGACGGTTTTCGTTTTCTGCGCTACGCGACCTAAAGCTTCTGTGGTGGGTCCGGGCACGGGCTCCGCCAATTCGAAATTCGCGGTGTCTTCGCGTTGACAGAAATATTGCGAGCGAAAAAGCTCCGGCAAGCAAACCACTTGCGCGCCGCCTCGAGCGGCTTCTTCGATGCGGGAGATGGCGTGGGCCAGGTTTTGCTCTGGATTCGGGCTGACAGCCATCTGCACGAGGCCAACTTTGAATTTGTTCGGCGATGTCACGATAGGAAAATCTACACGAAAAGCCGATTCAAGGCCATACGCCGCAGTTAGTTCTAATTATTCTTCTTCTTCGCGTGCAGCAATTTCTGATCTTGATATTCTTTCCAGGTTAGAAATATCAGCAGCAGATCGAAGAGAGTGAGAATTACGAGCGCTACGGAATGTGTGTAAGTGAATCTGTAGATTTGGTAGACGACGAAGGCCGCAAAAACGCCAATCGTCAGCGGATAAGCCCACAGCTTGTTAAGCCAAAGACACACAACGAGCAAGGCCTTCACCAGCCCATGCGAGAGAAGATAAAGCGAGACGAACATCGGGCTACCGCTCGCCAATTTCTGCGAAGCAATACTCAAGTGAGAAAAAATAAAATCGTGCTTGTCGCGCGCGAGTTCGTGCTGGCAGAGCGCTTGCAACCACGAGTTCAACGTGTTGACTTTAAACCACAGCAGCACACCGCCGACGGCTTCGAGAATGCCGTCGATCCCTTTGATCGTGATACCTACACGAAAAGAATCGTGGATCAGGATATGAGTTATGCTTTTTGTGGGCACTCCCTCCAGCGTGCCATATCTGAAGACGAATTGCCAAACATGCCGGAATTCGCCAACCTATCCGGCGTTTAGGGTGAAGGTGGTTTGGGGGCTGCAATTTCTGGAGGAGAATTCGTTGGACTACTAGCTGGCGTTGACGCGGGGGCCGGTGGCGCTTGCAACAGCGCGAGGTAGCTGCGGCCAAACGCGGAATGCTGCGTTCCAGGAGCGATGACAACAGCTTGAACGGTGTAACGCCCACCTTGCAGCTTCGCTAACGGCAAGCTCATGCGGAACGACGCCGTGGACTTCTTAGCATCTACTTCCGAGGGCGCGAGCAAGGGGGTGGAATTGACCTGCAATCCATTGCGAAAGAAAACTAATCCGGCGCGGAGTGAATTTCCGTCAAACGTTTCTTTATTCTCATTTTTTCCCGGGTAATAAGCCTGGAAGAAAACATAGAGTGTTTGATTTTGCGCGAACAAGCGAGTCACGCTAGGGACAATCGTTTCTCCATTCATCTCGAGCGGTGAAGGCAGCTTGGCGCGCAATCCCTGGCCTTTCGTTTGGACTTCTGCCGATTTCTGCACTGGAACAAGCTGGCTGGAAAGAACCACAGAGCTGAGCGCCAGTTTTCCCGGCTGGACGGCCGGGACGGAAAGATTCTGTTCAAACGTGCCGATCTTTCCTGATTCATTTTCGCGGGCGACAAATTTCAGCCGGTAATTTCCGGGTGCAAGGACAACACCGCCCTGGTACAGCAGATTTTTTTGGTTGATCTGCTGGAAACGCTGAGGGTCGAGGTTCACTTGGGTAGTGTCGCGCGACTGAGCGACCACTTGGCGGGAAGGGACTGCGCGAACTTCGACAGCAAAATCAAAGTCGGCCTGGCGGTGACCATGCTTTTCAGCCCAGTCGAGAGCGCTGGCAGAAATCTTAGCGGCGATGGGAACGTAAGTCTGCTGATCGGACAGTCGGAACATGGCTGTCTCTACGGCGACGGGCAGCTCGACGACGGGATTATCCGAATTGACAGCGTCGGCAAGCTGTTGGTCGCGATCTTCTTTTTGAAGATGCTGAAAATCGCGCGGAGCGTAGTAGCCTTCGCGATAACGCACGTGGGCGCCGGGCGCGTTGACCTTTACGCGGATAGTTCGCCAGCGGCCATCGCGTTTTACATCGGCGCCCAGACGATAGCCGATGAGGTAGTAACCGGTATTGTCTTGCTGAATCTTCGGGAGCGCCTGGCTCAAATCTCCCAAGTCAAAGAATGCTTTTCCGCCGGTGTCGGTGGAAAGAGTGGCGAGAGTATCGCGCGAATCTTCGCGCTGGTCGGTTTGATGAAACACGGAAGCGCCGGTGAACATGGAAGTTCCCGTGGCGGCATTCGCGGTAGCGTCGCCACCAGGCGGCGTAGCGAACAATCCGAGCGAATCGATCGAATAGATTGAAACATCGGCGCGGTTCGCAGCGTCTGTTGCCGCTCGAAGCTGCGTGCGATTTTCTTCACCGGTCTGAGTGATGCCGCCGGTGAATTCCACCAGGGCTTTTCTTCCGGGGAACGCGCTGAGGACGTTGGCCATGCCTTCCACGGCAGCGAGCTTCTGGTCCGTATTAAAAACGTTAAATTCGGTCTCATCCGGGGTGTACGCCGCTCCGGTATATTCCTGCACGTCGTATTCGCCATTTTCCGCCGCGGCGTAGAGCGGACTAGAAAGATCGGAAATGCTGGTGGCGGTTAACTGCGCAATGGCTTTATCGAGCGTTGCGTGGTCGTTGGTGAAGTTTGCGAGCACGATTAGCTTCGAGGAAAAAGCGATGACAGCGACGACGTCAGCTTTGGTCATCTGCTCTTTCACAAATTTGGCCGCCGCGTCGTGCGCGCGGATCAAGTCGTCCGACTGCATGGACGTCAAGTCAAAGAAAAGTACAATCAATCGGCGATCGCGCAACTGGTCGCTGATCGCGTCGGCCGACGGCGTATTTGGTCCTTCGTTATCCACCGGCACGACAATGGGCTTGTCTTCCGCCGCTGCTGCGGACTCGATGCCTTCGATGTCGGAGTACGAGAAAGTGGAAATCTCCTGGCGCTTGCCATCATCGGTGACGGTAAATTGATCCTCGCGCAATCCCTTGATGGGTTTGCCGGACTTGTCGGTCACTTCGACGTCAATGCGCACCAGATCGGACAAGGCTCTGATCACGGAAGGCACTGTCGGTTTGGGAGCCTGAGGCGGCGCAGGCATGGGTACGGCGATAGGCGCCGGCGGGTTTGTAGGTGGCTGCGCGTGCGGATTGGGAGACTGCTGTTGAGATTGAGCTAGGGCGATACCTGCTAAAAAGATTGCTGCAACTAACGAAAACCCTATTTTTTGAGCGAAGTGTCTCATCAGAAGTTATACCGGATCATAACATCCATGGTTCGCATGGTTCCCGCGCCAGTAACGCGTCCGAATGTTGACGAGCCCAATAGCGTGGCAAGCCCGGAAAAACTTACAGTATTGGAAAGATTCTGAACTTCCCAACGAACGTCCAAGTGATGGCGCTCTTGCGGACCGAACCGGAAAGATTTCGCGAGAGAGGCGTTCCAATTAAATTTGCAAGGGCCTTCGATCGAGCCGCGGCGTTCATTGCCATATTCCGTGGCAGGCGGCGTAGCGAAAGCAACGGTGTTGAAAAAAGTGAGCGGTCCTCCGCCGCAAATGCCAACGTTTGGATTTCCGACTTGATCCGCGCGCAGGGAAAAACTCGCTCCTGTCCCATTATCTGATGCTGTGCCGCCGAGATAAGCCGTATAGGGATTTCCGGTCTGCCAGGTAATGATGTTCTGCAGCCGCCAATTGCCGAGAACGTGTTCCGCCCATCCATGATTGCCATAGCGATGGTGTTCACCAAATGGGAGCTCGTACACGGAGAACATGCGGACCTGATGGCGGACGTCGAATGATGAAAGTCCGCGCTCTGCGGCGAAGTTGCCATCCTGCTGGACCACGATCGGCGTGGTTCCGCCGATGGTGCTAGCGTTATCGAGCGATTTTGAAAAAGTGTAGAACCCTTGGATGGAAATACCGCGCGTGAAGCGATGAACCAACCGCACTTGGAGTGCGTTGTAAATTGAATTCGCGCCGGATTGATCGTAATAGAAGCTGTTGGCGCCGGGAATTCGCAAAGAAATTTGTGTATTCAGAGGGCTGGTGCCCAAAGGAGCGCGATTGGGTGCGCGAAGCAAATCCAAATTCGTACCTTTCGTGCCGGTGTAGGTCAGGTCCAAAATCCAATTTTGCGTAAACGATGTTTCGGTACCTAAGGTCCAAATGTCCGCGTATCCATTTTTGTAAAAGGGATTTACGCCGCCCTTGTTGGATATTGTGCTGGTGCTGGGAAATCCATTCGGAAGCGTCAGAACTTGAGCGGCGGAGGTAATGAGATTCTCCGAAGTAGCGAAAGGAGGCTCGTATTCCAAGTATTGTTGGGCGAGAGTGTTGTAAATTCCTTCGTTGTAAAAAATCGAAAAGCCGCCGCGAACAACTGTCTTCGGTTTAATCATTTGTGGCACCCAGGCGAATCCAATGCGCGGCGCCCAATTGCCGTAATCGCCGCGGATCAGCGCCTGCGGATAACGGCCGTTAAACATTCCCACTGCGCCCGGCGTGACCACATCGACAGCGGTGGCCGTGGAATTCAAATCCAAGTTAGCAATCCGGTCGTATTCATCGACTGGCGGGGTAACGGCCTCGTAGCGAAGGCCATACAAGACAGTCAGCTGCTTGTTCACCCGCCAATCATCCTGCGCATAGGCAATAAAATCCCAACTTCGCAAGTAGGCGTTCGGACCGAACTGGACTGTCGTGCTGTAGGGAACGCCCAAGAGAAAATCGGCGAGCTCGTAGAAGGGCTCGGTCTGAGGATTGGGCGCCACTGGCTGGCCGGTCGAAGTTAATTGGGAGGTCATGACGCCGGTAAAATTGAACAGGCCGCGCGGCTGAGGATTGGCGTCGGCGTTGAGTTGGATGCGACGAACCTCGCCGCCGAAAGTCATGGTGTGTTTTCCGCGCACCCACCGCAAGTTATCTCCAAATCGGAGCGTCTGGTTGCGAACGAGAGAAGGGAGTGGATCGTTCAAATCGGAAATGCTGCTGAAATTGATCGCCGGGATACCGTAGGTGAGGGGTTCGGTGGATACGCCTGATATTCCCAGATCTGCAGCGACGTCATTCTTGAAAGAGTTATCGCTTAGGATTTGAACGCGACTGCGGCTCCAATTCAGTTGCGTGCTTTCCGCCAAATGCGAAGTCCAGTTGTGTGAGAGTCCGAGTGTGATTGCCTGACTCAGCGTTGATTGAGTTCCGGCAGTACTCAGGAAATTGCCAAATGTATTCTGACGCTGGGAATTCAAGTTGTAGGCGCCATTCAAACTGAACTTGGAATTGATGGTGTGAAGCACGTGGAGATTCAAAATGTCGTTATTGTTCGGCACCGTGGTTTGCAGCAAATAGTTCTGCACCATTCCCGGCAGATTCGGCATAGGATAAAAAGCGAGAAGTCCTGCTGCGGCGGAATTGATCGCAGGGATTTGACAGCCATTGCCGAGTGGAGTGCGTGGTCCGGTGAAGTTTGAAAACGGATTATAGATGGTGACCCCGAGACCGCAGAAATCTCCGCTACGTTCGGCTGCGGTGGGAACTGTGGAATAGGTGTCCAGCGCGCTGGATTGGATTTCATGCTGGTAGTTGACAAAAAAATATGTGCGGTCGCTGCCGTTGTAAATGTGAGGAATTTTTAACGGCCCGCCGAGGTTGCCTCCGAAGCGTTCGTCATAATGGCTGGGCTTGGGCACCTGATTGCCTGTGAGTGAATAAGGCTTGGCATCGAACGCGGAATTTTCGTAGCGATCGTAAAAGCTGAATCGCACGCGGTTTACACTTTGCCGGTTTAATCTCCCGCGTCCGCCGAACATTCCTCCCGTACCACCACCACCCGGGCCGCCTCCTGGTCCTCCAGTACCACCTTGACCGAACAGTTGTCCGGCGCCGCGGCCGCCACGACCTCCAGGTCCTCCTTGGTCGCCAGGAGTGCCGGGCACTATACCTCCTAGGCCGCCGAAACCTCCCGGTCCGTTAGAGGTGAGGCTCTGACCCACTGTCCCTTGCAGCAAGAATGAGTCAGAAGTCGCGTTTGAATTGGCAGTGGCCGGGAGTGAAACTCCTGCCTGCGGTCCCGCGTTCGCAGCGCCGTTCGCTTCTGCGCCTGGTGCGTTCGTTCCCTCGCCAGTGAGCTCCGTTTCTTCGAACCCACCGGCCAGCCCCTCGCGAACCGCGTTGGCTGCTCCAGCCGGTAATTGCCCTCGGGCTCCTCTTTGCCCTGGCGCGTTCGCAGAGTTCGCAGCGGGGTTCTGGGCGTTGCTTCTGTCGCCGGGAGCATGGGGCTTATTCGAGGGAGTAGCTGGCGCAGCGGACAATTCAGCCAGAGTCGCAACACGCAAGACCACTGGAACTGGTCCGGGTGGAACTATGGGGACCTCGACTATCAAGAATGCTTGCGCGAAGCCGAGCTGGCTTGCCTCTATTCGGTAACGTCCCGCTGCAATTTGGGGAAACTCGAATTTGCCGGACTCGTCAGTCCAACTGACCCAAACTTTGTTGGTATCGGCGTTGATCAAACGCACTGCAGCACCGGGGATCGGGGTACCTTCGGTAGTCCGAACGATTCCAGATACGGTTGACGGCGGAACGGCGGACTCTTGCGCTGGACTTGGATATCCCGTTAGCAACCAAAATACAAAAAGAACCAAGAGCTCATACTTGTGCAAACGACTCGAATTTCCTCGAGCCGGTGACGTCATACGTTTTGCCCGCAGCGCCTGGCCCTTTTATCCACCAATAGAGTTTCCTACACTCCTTGGATAGGAGTCGCACGGGTTGGATATATGGCCAAACTTTCCCGGGCCTCGATTCCATACCTAGGATGATTCAGTTTTTAGGGCGTTTCAGTTCCAGAAATCTGCAATCGAATTTAAGGAAGGGTCTTGTCGTCACAGTGGAATATAAGGTACAAGCTATCGAATCCGCGAACCCGTTGCGAGAGTTCTAGTGTTCGAGTGTGCCCTTCCATTTCGTGTAGGTAAGGATTAGGAGGATCGCTTGATGAAATTACTTGTGCTTTCCATTTTCTTTAGCGTTTCGATTTGCGCTTTAACAGTCGAAGCTCAGAAAGAAGATCCGATTGTGAAATATCACGCGACGCTTGAAACAGTTAAGTATGTTTACGGAGTGGCGCCTCCCGTGGCGCGGCTCGGTCCGGATGACATTCTGGAAACAAACACCCTGGATGCGTTCGGCGATGCCATTCAGAAACCGAGCGACACGCTGGCGCTGGTGAAGGGCGACAATCCGCTAACTGGGCCCTTTTTTATTGAGGGTGCAGAACCAGGCGATGCGATCGCCGTCGAATTTCTAAATCTGGAAGTGAACTCATCTCAAGGAGTCGGAGCCTTCGCTCCGGGTTTTGGCGCTCTTAACTCTACTGACTACACGCCAATGATCCAGCCTGCATTGCCCGAACGAATATGGCTTTATCCGATCCATTCCGGCGACAACACGGCGACTTTTCAAGCGCATGATTCCAATTTCTCAGTGAAAATTCCGCTGCATCCGTTTCTGGGATGCATCGGCGTCGCGCCGGCAAACGGGGAAGCCCGCAGTTCGGTTGTTCCTGCTGAGTTTGGCGGCAACATGGACGCGTCGGAATCTAGTGTAGGGAACACGCTTTACTTGCCTGTGAACGTGCCGGGGGCGCTTCTCTACATGGGTGATGGGCATGCTGCCATGGGCGACGGCGAAATCGCCGGCACCGCCATCGAGGTGCCCTTGCGGGTTCGACTGCGCGTGCGAGTTATCAAGGGACAGCGTATCGAATGGCCGCGCTTCGAGAATCAGAACGAAATTATGGCTGTGGGCATTTACCGTCCGCTCGACGATTGTTTGCGCATCGCCTTCACTCAACTGATCCAGTGGATTCATCAGGATTACGGACTCTCCGAGCTTGACGCTTACGAACTGCTCTCGAAGGTGGCAACGATTCATCTGGCCGAAATGGTGGACCCGAATTACGTGGTAATCGCCAAGGTCGATAAAAAATATCTGCCGCCGCGGAAGGCGTCGCACTGATTCACCGTAAGGCTTCGAGAGTGACTGCCGCCTCAAGTTGGGCGGACCGATTTCGTTGACAGTCCCGCTCTTGGCCCCTAGAATCGGCTCCACGCGGGCTTGGTCATTTATGTCAGCTCCCCGCCGGAGACCACCATCACCCCGGTAGTAACAAAGCCCAAAGTTGCGATTGTAGATGACGACCACAGCCTGCGCTCGAAGATTGCGTCCGCGCTGCGATCGCAGTTTGAAGTGTTCGAAGGGCAAGACTTCGAAGCGGCTTATCGGCTTCTACAAGGTTCTGAACTGGACGTTCTTCTGCTAGGTCTTCCGCTCGGCGACGCAGGAGTTCGTGAATGCACCGAGCTGCTTGGCCGGCTGGTGGGAAGCGAAATTGACACGCTTGTAATCGTTCTCAGTTCTGACGAAACGAAGGCCACCGCCTTGAAAGTAATTGACGCAGGCTCCTACGACTATTTCATTAAACCTATCGACACAGACGTCCTTCGGCATCTACTTGAGCGCGCTGTTGAAAAATTACACATTCAGCGCGAGAACCGCATTCTGCGTCAGGAGATAAGCCGCAAGAGCGCGCATGGCGATCTGATCGGTTCGACCGACGCCATGAGCCACGTGTTCGATTCCATCAAGCGGATGGCCCGCGCTACGACAAACGTCATCATCCGTGGAGAAAGTGGAGTGGGCAAAGAATTGGTCGCCCGAGCGCTTCACGAGCAAAGCCCACGGCGCAACCGGGCATTCGTCAGCGTGAACTGCGCTGCGCTTCCTGAGGGTTTGATGGAGGCGGAGCTTTTCGGATACGAAAAAGGCGCCTTCACGGGTGCGATCGCCACGAAAGAAGGTAGGGTCGAAACAGCCCACCAAGGCACCCTTTTCCTCGATGAAATTGCGACGCTAACGCCCGCACTCCAGAGCAAGCTCCTGCGTGTGCTCGAGGATAGGTCGTTTACCCGATTGGGTGGCAAAAAGTCTATCAAGGTGGATTTCAGGCTTATCAGCGCGACCAACGAAGATTTGGAGGAAATGGTTCGGGAGGAACAGTTTCGCGAAGATCTCTACTACCGTATTCACGTAGTGCCGATTTTCGTGCCTTCGCTGCGCGAACGAGTGGAAGATATACCTGTGCTCACAGATTACTTCGTGAGCGTCTATTGTGCCGCCAACGGCTTTCCTCTGAAGCGTATCGCCGATGATGCGATGCTGGCCCTTAAGCGCTATCCGTGGCCTGGCAATGTCCGGGAACTCCAGAACGCGATCCAGCGGCTGGTTATCATGACCGACGGGGAGGCGATCTCGCTGAAAGACCTCCCTAGTGAAATCGTACAGGCTTCCGGCCGGGATTCGCGGAACCGGTTTCGGCTGCCCTCCGGCGGAATCAACCTGGAGAAGGAAATGGAAGCGTTTGAACGTCGGTGGCTCCAAGAAGCTCTCGAGCAGGCCAAGCAAGTGAGGGCAGATGCGGCTAAATTACTCGGCGTGGATCGGAACCGTCTAAACTATCTATGTCGTAAATACAATCTATAGCATTGAGTTTTTGATCGATCCGCTGAGAATTTCAACAGATGATGACAAGCTTTGCACGTGATGGAACTGCGCAGTTCTTCTAACAGATTTTAAATCATTAACTTAACGGCAGCGTTGTTTTTCTTTGACATTGGTATTATGTTTGCATTAAGAGGACAGTGCGTTAAGCGCGGACGTCTGAGGAAAAAATCACATGGCCAAGAGACTTTAAAGAAGGCAAGAAAGCTGGAGCAGGCCAAGACCCTCATCGTATTGAGGTAAAATGTGCAGGAGCTCGGCAATCGAGCCAATCCCCCGGAGAAAAAGTATGGCAAAGAAGCCCTTGAAGAAGGCAAAGAAGCTGGAACCAACGAAACCCCTCACACGAACGGCTTGGAAGTAGTTAATTACGGCCTCGCGTCGCAGGCGAGGTTTATTCGGATCTCTCACCACTAGCAGAACGATTACAGAATGCGGCTGTCACCGAAAGGTTGGCAGCTTTTTTTGGCTAAGGTCCCCCCGTTTTCGAATCCGCGACTTAGAGGCCATGCCTCCGAACGTTCGGATGCTTTGCGACTATCATGGGGCTCTTGCCTACTCTGTTGAATTATTCAACTTCATCACAAAAAATTAAACACTTTCGGTCACTGCCGATTCTTCATTATTTGTGCATAATGCCGGTAAGTGCTTTTAAATCAGGTGCGGGAATTCCAGGAGCACTCGACCCTGGTTTGGCTCATAGATTGCACTAGCAGCAGTGTAGGAAGTTGGAAAACAAAAAGTTCTAAGGAGACTTACGAACATGGCAAAAGCAAAGCCGGTGAAAAAGGGAAAGAAGCTGGGAACAGTAAAGCCGTTGAACCACTACAAGCCATTGACCAAGTTCTAACTTTGTAAGGCTGGGCTTCAATGCCCGCCACAGGTTAGCAGTTGCAGTACCAAAAGGGCTGCCGTCCCAGGAACGGCGGCCCTTTTTTATTTCTGCACGATTTTCACAGTCTCTACCAGAATTGCGAACGAAGCCAACGCCATATTCCTTTTCCCGCCTGCCAAGCCAAAGATTCCTTATTCCCGGTGATCTTTGCTTTACCGGTCATGCCCTCGATCAGGGACCCGTCTGAGTTCGGGACGTCCATTTCGACGGCGAGGTAATTTGTCAAATCCTGGCCTAAACGCACGAGTTTCTCGGTTTGTGTGACCGGATGGTCCAGGGCCGCAGCCGGAAGTATTCTATTGATGTGGCCAGCGTAAGTGCGAAAAGGGTATGGCAGCACTTTCACTTTGGCGGAAGCACCTGGTTGAACATCTTGAACATCGCGATCCTGTACCAGAATCCGAGCTTTCATGGTGCTTCGGTCGACTACGTGTGCAAATTCGTCGCCGGCCAATAGGTATGATCCGGTTTCCTGGTCCACGTCAGGGGTCGCGACGGTGCCATCGATGGGTGATCGAATTTCGAGTCCCTGCGCTTTGTTCTTTCCTATCGACAGTTCTTGCGCGAGCCGCTTACGATCACCTACCGCTTGTGCTGTTTGACCGAGGTCCGCGCGATCCTGGTTAGTGCGGAGGTTGCTGCTAGCGATAGCCAGCTTGTGCTGGAGCGATTGGACGTCGGCATTCACTTCAGGGTTCTCCAACACACCCAGCAATTGGCCGGCTTTGACTTGATCGCCTTCGTGGACAAACACCTTTTGGACTCTGCCTTCCACCAAGGCTCTAACTTGCGCGTCTTTTCCCGGTTCGAGGACCAGGTCGGTGGTTATCTTTGATGAAAGAGGAGGTAGAAGGAATAGGAGAATCAATCCCAGCGCCCAAGCGCCCTGTGCGCGAGTGATCTTCCAGGCCATATATTTCTCCTTTTTGTCTCGTATCCAAGCGCGAGCCGCCGGCACGGCCTTTCGCAAACTTTTCCTGGCAAAGAAATACACGATGCCAAGGGTTGCAACATAGCCCCAAGCGTCGCCCATTTTGCTTACCAATACGTTTTTGACGAAGAGAAGCACAAGAATTAGCAGCGAGGTGCTGTAAACGATGGCGGAGACTCCAAACAAGAAAAAAATGCGTCGTTGGCGCTTGCTAGCAGGCGGGAGATCGATGTCGCGCCGAAAAATGTACTTGTGAACCCAGGCCTCAAGAAAAGCGAAGGATTCTTCGCGAAGGTTATCGATATTCAAGAATTGCGAAAGCGCATAATAGCCATCAGCCTTGATCAATGGATTCAGGTTAACAACCGCGCCCTGAATTCCGCTGAGCAGCATCATCTTGTAGAAGAAATCATTCACCAGCGAGCCGGGCGCGGTGAAATGCCATACCAAGGCGGCCAAACCGCAGATTACCAGCTCAATCCAGATTCCTGCGAATATAACCCATTGACGCGGAGCGCCAGTTTTGAAAAGGAGGATGTCGGTGGTGTCGGTGAAAAACGCGGGAGTGAAATAGATGAGCAAAAAGCCCATTTGATGGACGTCCCCACCGAAATGTTTGCAGGTGAGGCCGTGGCCAAATTCGTGTATAGCGCCTAGGCCCAGAAGGAGTATCCAGAAGACCCAGAGGTCATACGCGCTTTTGTTGGCAAAATTATATAGCGCCGAGGTGTCCTGCTGAACGCGGGTCCAATCGCCCGCTAGCAGGTAAACCGCGACGACGAATATAAACAATGAAAAGATCACAAAACCCTTTGTAAACATCCACCAAAGATAGGTGTCTAATTTCGCCAGCGTTTTATCCGGGTTCCAGGCTTTGAAGCTGATGTAAAGGACACTCGACTGATCGATACGGCCTTTGCGTTCGTCGCGAATTCGCTCCAAGACCGCGAGGTTTTTCTCACCGATCGATCGTTCCCACATGGTGGGTTCGATGGAATCGAGAAATTCGAGCACCTCGGCTTCGCTGGTTTGCGATTCCGGGTCGTCGGCGGACATGGCCCGGGCGATTTCCGCCGGTGTACGCGTGCCATCGCAAAGCGACAACAACTCGTATTCCGTGTTTCCGTAGCGGTTATAGGAATTGGTCTCGCGGTTTTTGATTACGTAGCTGACTTCGCCCGCCACCGTCTGTTCGCTGATACGCAGGTCGGCGCGGAGTTTGGGGCGCTTGAGCCCTTTCGCGAGAACGCTGGAAACTTGAAGGCTGGTGGGGCCGAAACGCATCGATCGGCAATCCTTTTAGGGCTTCGGTTGCGAAGTTCCTGGCCATCCAACTCGCACGGCCATTCCGGGTCGCAGATTCTCGAGTCCAGGACCGCTAAGTTGGGCCACTACGTTGTAGCTGTCGCTGGAGGGGTCCACGGTAGGACTGACCTTCACGACCTTCGCATTCAACGGCCGATTCGAACCGTCTAACAGGACCAAGCTCACCGGCGCGCCCGCAACAGGACGGGGACCGGCCAACTCAGAAACTTGAAATTGGACTTGAAGGGGAGAAAGTTGGCTAATGCGAAAACACTTATCGCCCTTTGCAATGGCTTGGCCTTCTCGAATGTAACGGCGGACCACTACACCCGAAAATGGCGCGCGCAGAACAGTTTGATCGATTTCAATTTCAAGGCGATGGATTTCCGCTTTGCCGCTTTCGACCAGGGCTTCGTATCCGTGCATATCGTACTCGGCGCCTTTGGCTTCGAATTCGGCCTGTTCGAGATCGGCCTGACTTGATAATCCTGCTTCTCGCAATTGCTGCTGGCGGCGGTAGGCCGCGCCTTTAGCTTTCAATTCGGCTGCTTTGTATTGCAGGTTGTTTTCGGTGACCTTCAGATCATCGCGAGCTTTGATGAGTTCCTGTTGCAAAGCTCGGTCATCCAGGTGGCCCAGTATGTCGCCCGTGTTTACAACGTTGCCCTCATCTTTCAGCAAGGAAATTACGACGCCATCGCGTTGCGATGAGAGATCTACCTGATGTTCTACTGTAAGGATGCTTAGGATATCACCAGGTTCGGTCGGCCTCGGGGTTCCCGTATTTGCGGTTGGCTGGGAAGGAGCTGAGTTTGCCGGCGTTTCCGGCGCAACCTTGGCATTAGATGCTACGGAAGATTTATCGCAACCATTTCCGCCAAGAGCGATCGTTGCGATCAAGACGAGCAAAACACGTTTCATAAGGGCTATTTCCTCTTTGCTACGGCAACCAGGCCCACGCCTTTTGCCAAATCCATCGGAATGGCGAGCGCAAAATGGCGTAGCCTATCGGGTACCATCCACTGCCGAACCACCCGCCATGTGACTGAATTCTCGCCCTTCCGACCATTCCGTCACGTGCATTTCCCCCAGTATTTTCGAATATAGCACGCACCAGAAAATACTGGTCGCCGGAGTCGGTATGGGTCTTAGCGCCGAGGCGTTCCACCTTTCCTTGGAATGTTATGGTCGGGAAAGCATTCAACTTCAGGGCTATGTTTTGTCCCGGCCGTACGAGGGCCAGGTCTGTCTCCGGAACACTCATTTCCGCAGCCATGTGGTCTTGGGCGACTATCTCGGAAAAGGGATCGCCTGTCTTTAGCATGGTTCCGGTTTTTTCTTCCACTTTCGGCGTGACCACGATTCCGCTAATTGGTGAAGTCAATCGCGCTTCGTTGACACGTTGCTGCTCCAGCGCGACTTCCGCGGAATACAGTTGGTTGCGAATTTGCGCTTGCCCCGCAGCGGAAGGGTCGTTTCGAAATTCGGCTTCGGCCAATTCGCGGCGTGCCTGAGACAAGGCAGCCTCCGCTTCCGCCAATTTCACGCGATCCTCGCTGTCATCGAGTTGCGCCAGTACTTGTCCGGGTTTTACCTGATCTCCTTCATGTACGAAGACCTGTTTTACCGTGCCGCCCTCCATGGCGCTCACGACGCGGCGATCGGCCGGGACTACGGTTGCGTCGGTGCCCACGCGCATGGGCCAAGGGATGAGTATCAGAAGGGCCGCGACGATACCGGCGCGTTGGGCATATTCCACTATCCGGCTTCTGGGCATAGCCGCGATCAATTTTTTCTTTCGCTGGGCGAACGGTTGCAAGATGTTCGCCAGCGGCACTTGTTGATACAGCTGCGCATTGCGTATGGCCACGGTGGTCTGGCTGGCGAGAATGGCCAGCGTCTCTAGATTGCTTTCTGAAAGGAAATCGGGCTCATGGCTAAGAAGAATCATCGCGCCGAGAGTTCCCTGGTCGTCGCGTAATGGCAGACCATAGAAACCCTGATGCCCATGCTCTTCGAGAAACGAAATGACCTGCGCTCGCGTTTCATCGGGGTCAACTTGCCAGCCATCTTCGTGCAAATTTGCTGAAACGGGGATTTCCTGCTCGGCCACCCACTCCATGCGCTCGCGCAGGTCGCTCATTTCCCGGGTCTTGGGAACTTCGGTTTCGCCTGACACGGCACCCAGGATGAAGCGTCCGCGGTCGTAGAATCCAATCACACAACTCTCAAAGGGAACCACGTTGGAAGACTGCGCGACCACAGTGGTCAACACGTGATCGAGATCCAGGGTGGAGGTAATTTCCTGTGAAATCTTCAAAAGCGCGTCGAGTGCGTGAACCTTACGCTCGGATTCGAGCAAGTTGGCGTTATGCAGCGCTACTGCAGCTTGCTCGCTGATGCTGGAAAGGAAAAACAAATCATCTTCGTTGAACAGCGTGCCGTCGGACTTGTTGATTATTTCAACGACGCCGAGAACTTGGTCGTCTTTGCGAAGGGGCGCGCCCATCCACGATTGAATTTCGAAATCTCCTCCGGCTTTAATGCGCTCGGCGAGCGCAGGTTCTTCACTGGGATCCTCGAGCAGTTTGGGGTTGGCTTGTTGTGCGATGTCGGCTAGAAGGCCTTCATTCAACGGTGCGGTGGCGTCTTCTTCAATTGTGGGATCTTCCCCGATTTGTTTCGCAAGGGTGAGTTGTTCTCCGTCCGCAGAAGCGAGCCATAAGTTGCAAGCGCCGGCGCCCAAAATGTCGCGAATCTTACCAGCGACGATTGGAAGGAGTTCTTCGAGTTCTAAAGTCGATGTGAACGTGCGGCCGAGATCGTAAAGGGCGGTGAGGCGTTCGAGGGTGGAGAGTTGTGCATGGCGCTCGGCTTCAATGGCGTCCAAATTCGTTAAAGCGCCGCCTGCCAGGCGGCAGGCTTCTTCCAGAAAGTGAGCGTCTTCAGCGGTAAACTCTCCAGCGCGTTTATTCAGCACTTCTACTACCCCTTCAGGTCTTTGCACGCCTGGCAAAGAAGCATAGAGCGCGGATTTCACGCGAGTGCGGCTGAATTCGTCAAGATGCTCGAGATCCTCTACCGCGATCTCACGGGCAGGCAAACGTCGAGTGGCGGCCGATTGATATAGTATTCCCAGCATCCCTCCGCTCGCCGGCAAGTCTCTCGGATGAAGGCGTTCACCGGGTTCGGTCCAGCGCATGCGGCAAACTAGATCTTCGCCCGTTGGATTCGCGATCCAAACGAGCACGGCACGCGCTCCGAGTGTGGCGCCCACGCGAGCGGCAAAAGTCTTGAGCAATGTGTCTTGATCGCGACACGCGAGCGACACGCTCGCGAGCTCAAAAAGAGCGGAAGATGTTTCCATTACTCTCCCAGGGGGAAGGGAATGCTTAAAACTCTGTCATCGCGTTTGACATCGCGCCTGCGATGCAGAGAGTAGTGAGGCAGCCTAACAAAAGCAATAGATAGGCGTCAAGGAAGGGTATTGCGTCGGCGCGCAAAATGCGATCGATTCGCGCGGATAGACAACGAGGATAAGGCGCGGGACCGATTCACAAAATCAGTCCCGCACTGTTTACAGATGGCCCACCTTTAAAAGTGGAAGCCGACGGTACCCGTGATTGCTCGCGGCGTTACGTAATGCGTGCCGCTGAAAGTGGAGAGAAAGTTGTACAGCGCGAAGTTGTTGGTCAGGTTGATCACCTCCAACCGTGCGCTCCACTTGTAACGGTCTCCGTGGAATAGATTGTCGTGGCCCACAGCGAGGTCAAACAAATTACGCTGTTGGATACGCGGTGGATTTTTGTCGTCGTTCTCTTTGTTTGGCGCGGGTACCTTTATGAGCGTTGACCCAAACTCGGAGGCGGGACAATTGAATGGAAGAGGCGTTGTGGGAATCGCATGCACACCGTTGCAGGTGAACCCGGCTTCGAATTCCTGATCTGCGGACAAGGGAATCGAGCCGACGTTGCTGGCCACCATGCTCACATTCGGCACTCCGCCAATTAGGACGGAGCCGGGACAAGTGTTAGTTGATTCCAATCCGAAACAAGGAGTGGCACCCGCTACAAGACCGCTGTCGTACCGCCAGTTGAAGGCCACCCAAGGATATTTCTTCCAAGGCTGATATTGCAAGTGCGTGGTCTGATTGAAATGCTCGTCGTGATCGATGCGGAATACGCCTGTCGGCGCTGTGGGATTTGCTCCGGCCCCGGCGACCTGCGGTGTAAAGAAGCGGGCAGCCACGCTGGACATTACAACGAGAGCCGTCAAACCGTGGAAGTTGGGAACGGATCCGCGGATCGCGAATCCCGGGATCTTTGAGCGGTCCCACTCGATCGGGAAGGTAATCGGCGTGTTACCGAGCACACTGAAATCGTAGGCGTTGTGGGTATACTTCCAGATGTATTCGCCGTCGAGAACGAAGTACTTCCCGAAGGCTTGTTGCAGACCAGCGTGAAATTCATTGCGAAAGCCTGGCGAGATCGGATTTGTAGAGTTTGCGGAACATCCCAGCAGAGGGTTAAGAATGTCATTGGTACACCCGATGCTGGAGAGGACCAGATTTTCGTTAAAGGGAGTTTCGAGAGTTCGCGCGTAGGAGACGCGAAGAACGGTGTTGGTCGACTTAATATTGTACGCGACGCCTAGGCGAGGTTCCGCTTGCCCGGCTGTTGTCAAACCATTGTATTTGTCGCCACGGATGCCCAAATTGAATGACCAATTTTTCCAGGTGATGGTGTCCTGGACGTAAATCGCCAGTTCCTTCACATCCGTGTGTAGAGGAAATGACGAAGCGGTTCGGAATCGACTTCCTCCACGCGTCAGGTCAAATGGCAACAAAACCGGATTGAACAGGGGAAATTGATTGGCGAAGCTAGGATTGAAATTTGGATTTGCAGGATTGGCAGGCGCGTTCAGATTGGTCGTGTCATTCGGCGCAAATCCAAGCGCTGCGCACTGAGACGGTGCCGTGGCGCCCGCTGGGCCGATCACGGGAGTCTCGGTGCTAATCGCCAAGCAAGGAGCGTTGAGCGTTGGATCGACGATTCCCAAGCTATCCTTCTCGGTTAGGAATGTTTGTTCGTAGGTGATACCAGCCTTGATGTTGTTGATGCCTTTGACGTAAGAAATGCTCGCGCGAAGACCTGCGTTAGTAAGCGTTCGATCTTGAGCGACGGTCTCTCTTTGCAGGCTCGGCGGTCCGAGATCGGAAAAGGGATCCGTGCTTGGGTAGTAGTTGTAAGCGTCGCGGCGAACAAAAGCGCCAACTGTTAGGACTGTGTTGGAACTAATTAAGCGCGTCCAAGACGGCGCGATGTTAAAGGTGCCAATTTTTGAGCGTTGGTCCGCAGGGCCGACCGCTTGGCCACAAAATGGCGAACTGGTGCAGCCTTGTGCAGCGCTGGGAGCAAACCCTCCATTGTTGACCCCGACACCTCCCTGACCTGGCACGCCCTCCCCGAACCACATGGTGGCGTTTTGGGACTCGAAGGAATTGGGTGTCTGGAACCAGGAGCGGGTGTAACCGAAATTCAGATGTATCGAGTCGCCGCTCGAGATTTGATAGTCCACGCGATCAAAGACGTTTTCCTGGTTACCTTTGTCATGGGTGACGGAGAATTCGGGTGGATCGAGGAACCGTCCCCCATTCAGTCCGTCAACCGCGATAAAATTTCCCCATTTCTGGGTTCCGTAGGCGAGGTCAAATCCGGCGCTGGAAGAACCGAAGGCTCCGTAAGAAGCCGTAACCGAGCCATGAGGGGTTGTAACGCCAAGGCCCGAGCGTGTGGTGGCCACGATCACGACGCTGGTCTTGCCGCCGAATTCGGCTGGCGGCGCGCCTGAAATTACTTCCAACGAATCGATCGAATCGATCGGGATTTGATTCGAAAAGACCTTGCTCTGCTGGTCGGTGATGGGCTGGCCATCTACGGAGAACGAATTCTCGGCGTGATCGCCAAGTCCGTGGAACAGGCCGTTCGAGTCGGCTGCGATGCCAGGAGTTGTCAGCGTGACCAGCGAGCTGAGTGACGACGATTGACTCTCCAGAGGGAGCTTTTCGAATAACGAACGGTCCACATCGGTGTGAAAAGTCGAATCGTTCTCCAACAGGTCGCCGCCGCCCTCTACCGTTACTGTGCTGCTCCCGCCAGCAATCTTTAACGTGATCTGAACATTGGACGGTACCGAGGAGCGGATCTCCACGTCCTGGGCGTACGGCATGAATCCTGTTGCGTTCACGGTGAGATGGTAGGGGTTGAATGGCACATTCGGAAAAGTGAAGTTCCCGGCGGCGTCGGTCGCCGTCGATCGTTCCAATCCGCTTACAGGATTGTGAATCGTGATGGTTGCATTCGGAACGACGCCGCCCGATGGATCTACTACGGTGCCGGTAATGGCTGCGGATTGCGCACGCACGCTATTCGCGGTGAAAAGGATTACCAACAATGCCATAGCTAGAAAAAATAGTTTTCTACAATTCATTCGAATCTCCCTGAGCCCGGGCTTGGGCTAGTCCAGTCGTTGTATGAGGGCTTGTGTGCGGAATTCATCCCTCGCGACAGAAACGAGAGATCCGCGTGCCGGTTTCTTTTCTAAGGATGATTACGACTGGCTGGGAGGGGCGCGGGAGGAAGTCTGGTGGAATACCAGTTCGAGTTGGGGATCTACTGACTTGGCTGGGTTCAGCCGAGCGACGGCTTGCGGAATCGGCAGCGTGGTGCCGTCTGAAAGGTCAACTGTTACAGAATGAGCAAAATGACAGACCCGGCAGTGTTGATCTTCAAATTGGGTGTGCCAGTGGCCAGCGGCCTGAAAGGCGAAAGACAATACCAACGCGACCAAGACAACGGCCACGATCCGGTACGCCACTTGTCGCCGCTTGAACAATCCACTCACCCCCCACCGATTTTACTTAGACGCAGCCTCTAGCACAATCGTGACGATAATTTTTCGTCTAGAGCAGCCCATCGCTAGATTTTAGACCTGCAACACATCGCCATCCCTGGCGACGATTTCGTACAGTACAGGATTTACAAAAAAACCAAGAAAGAGGCGAGAAATTAGGCCCGCAACAATCACGATAGCGAACGGTTTTTGAGTGTCCGAGCCAATGCCGGTGGAGAGCGCGGCTGGAAGTAAACCAAGGCATGCAACGAGAGCGGTCATCATAATCGGCCGCAAGCGCAAGAGCGACGCATCAAGTGTGGCCGTGCGAATATCTTTTTTTTCCAAACGCAGCTTGTTGATGTAGGAAACTAATATGACGGCCGTTTCCACGGAGACGCCCATCAATGCGAGCAGGCCGAGCACGGAGGACACGCTGAAGGGTGTGTGAGTGAGCTTCAATGCAATTAAAGCGCCGACAGGCTCCGTCATAAGCACACCGAGTGCAATAGTGACGGGGAATTTGAAATTTCCATAAAGCGCGAAGAGAATAAGAAAGATGAGCAGCACCGCTAGCGGGCCGATGAACAACATTTGATGTTCGGCCTCCAGAAGCTCCCCGTACTCGCCTCCCCAGCTCAAGCGGTATCCCGCAGGCAAGGATTTTTCAACGCTTGCAATAGTCCGTTGCCCTTCTTGTACTGCGCTCGCTAGATCGCGCCCCTCGATGCTGTATTGCACGCCGATATAGCGCGAGTTATTTTCGCGGTAGATGAAAGACGCCCCGTTGCCTTCGCGGATGTCGGAGAGCTCGCTTAAGGGGATTTGCTGGCCCGTCGGCGTGCCGACTAACAAATTGCCGATTTGCTCGGCGTTTTCGCGGAATTCAGGCTTCATGCGAACAACGAGGTCGAACAATTTTTCGCCTTGGATAACCTGCGTTGCCGCCTGACCGCCTACGGCCGCTTGTACCACACCCTCGACGTCCGCGACATTGATCCCGTACCGAGCAATTTTGTCGCGGTTCACTTGAACCAGGAGGCTGGGTTGTCCGAGTTCACGCACGACGGTGAGTTCGGTGAACCCGCGGACTTGCGAAAGCCGCCGCTTTATTTCGAGGGCCCGGTCTTGCAGCACATTTAGATCGGAGCCGTATATTTTCACGGCAAGAGCGCTCTTTAACCCAGTGAGCGCTTCGTCGACCGCGTCTTCGGCCGGTTGCGTGTAATTGAAAATGATTCCGGGATATGCGTCCAGCTGCTTTTGAAGGTCTTCGATCAGCTCAGGCTTGTTGTGAATTCGCCCTTTCTTCCAGGTCGCATCTTTGTAAGGCTTCAGACCGACATAAAACTCGCAATTGAAGAAACCGGTAGGGTCGGTTCCATCGTCTGGGCGGCCGAGCTCGGAACCCACTTCCGTAACTTGCGAGTATTTGGCCAGAATGTCACGAATCTGCGGAGCGATCTTGGCGGCTTCTTCGTAAGAAATTGTGTACGGCATGGTAGCGCGCACCCACAATGCGCCTTCATCGAGATGCGGCATAAACTCGCCGCCAATAAACGGAATCAGTAAAAGTGTTGCTCCGAAGATCAGAGTTGCCACCAGCATGGTGATTTTCGGATGGTCGAGACACCAAGTAAGGTGCCCCGCATATCTAGTGCGAACCCATTCGAAAGGCTTGTTCTCACGCTCGCGAACGCCCTTCTTGAACCAGTACGAGCACATCACTGGAACAAACGTGAGTGTGAAAATTAATGCGCCGACCAGAGCGATGGACATGGTGTCGGCCATGGGGTGGAAAAGTTTCCCGGAAGGCCCGCTGAGAGCGTATATCGGTATATATCCTGCGATGATTACGGCGACGGAGTAGAAAATCGGACGATCCACATCTTTAGCTGCCGCGAGGATTACTTCCTGCAGGTTGTATTGTTGTCCGGTACGAAGCCCGAGTTCGCGGTAGATATTTTCAACCATCACCAAGGTGCCATCGATGATGATTCCAAAGTCGATCGCTCCTATCGAAAGCAAATTCGCAGCGACGCCATTGGCATGCAAAAAAATGAAAGAAAAAAGCAGTGCGAGAGGAATTGTCATAGCCACGATAACCGCGGCCCGAAAACTGACCAGAAAAAAGATGAGCACGATGAGGACCAGCGTCATTCCCAGGAACAGATTATCTTCAACGGTAGCGATAGTAAGTTGCACGAGATCGCTGCGGTCGTAATACGGACGTACTTTCACGTCGGGAGGGAGAATATGTTCGTTCAGTTCTTTGGTTTTTTCCTCGACGCCTTTCAGAACGTTTTGTGTTTGCTCCCCGCGTAGCATCATGATGACGCCTTCGACAGCATCATCGTTCTTGTTGAATCCGAACTGACCGAGGCGTGGCGCGTGACCGATGACAACGTCTCCCACATCCCGTACGTGCACCGGAACGCCATTTTGCGTGCCGATGATAATGCTGCCGATGTCCGCTTCGTCGCGGATTAGACCAAGGCCACGAACGTAATAAAACTGACCGCCTTGGGAATAGAATCCTCCGCCCGTGTTTGCATTATTCAGACTAAGCTGCTGAATTACGGTGGGAACCGTAATGTGATAGCCGTATAGGCGCGCCGGGTCGAGCAGGACCTGGTACTGCATAACGGTGCCGCCAAATCCGGAATCGTCGGCGACGCCGCGGACTTGTTTGTATTCCCGCTCTATTACCCAATCTTCAAAAGTTTTCGATTCCTGCGGCGAGCGGTCAGGGCTTTCGAGAACGTAACGATAGACAAGCCCTGAAGGGCTCGAAAGAGGAGCAAGCGTGGGCTGCACTCCGGTCGGAAAATTCACCTCGCTCAGGCGCTGGAACACGATCTGACGAGCGAAATAATCGTCTGTGTCTTCGTCGAAAGTGAGAATTACATCGGACAGACCGTAAAGTGATATGGAGCGCTGGATAGACATCTTTGGTACGCCGTTCATTTCCACTTCAGTGGGCAGCGTAACCAGCCGTTCGATTTCCTCCGCAGCATGGCCAGGCCATTGCGTGATGATTTCAACCATGGGCGGCGACAAATCGGGGTAGGCATCCACGGGCATACGCTTGAATGAAATAGCGCCGGCCACAGATATAAACGCCGCGAACATGAGAACAAGAAATCTCTGCTTCAGCGCGAATTGGACGATTCGATTGATCATCTAGATTGCATGTTTAGTGCTGGAAAGAATTGGCGAACTGTAGAAAGAGGCTTCCGTTGCCAACCACTTTGTCGCCGGGTGAAAGGCCTTTCAGAATTTGTGTTTCCCCATTCTCGCTCTGCCCAATTTCTACCTGGCGACGGCCGAACTGATTGGAGCTGCTGGCCACATAAACAAAAGGCTGATTTTCGTCGTCGCGCAGGACTGCAGAATCCGGCACTGCAATTGCGTTCGAAATAACGCCGGCCGTGATGGTTGCGACGCAGTACATATCCTTCTTTAACTTACCGCTGGGATTATCGACGACTATGCGCGCCTGCAGAGTTCGAGTGGTAGGGTCCAGCGCTGGGGAAATAAAAGATATCTTGCCAGAAAACTTATCAGGATAGGAATCGGTGGTAATTATCGCGGCGTCGCCATTTTTCACGTAGGCCAAATCACCCTGATAAACATTCGCGAGCACCCAGACAGTGCTCATCTCCGAAATTGTGAATGCCTGGGTAGTGCCAGCCTGCAACACTTGTCCGGGCGAAACGAGACGCTCCACAATTTCACCGCCGATAGGAGCGAGCAAAGGAATCTGAGCTGAAATGGGAGATTTCTCCAGGTCCTCCGGTTTTGGTATGCCCAAAATTTTCATCCCCTCTTCAGCCGCGCTTAGGTCTGCCTGCGCTTGTATGCGATCGGACTCTGCTTGCAGTAAGTCGCGGTCGGCGATGGCGTGATGGGCGAAAAGATCTTGGGCACGCTGGTAATTTTTATCCGCTACGCGGTAAGTGTCGCGCGCTTTCAAATACGAAGCCAGCAACAGCGAATAGTCCGGGCTGCTTACTTCCAAAAGTGGTTGCCCGCGCTTGACGCGATCTCCCGGAACTACCAGTATTTTGCTGACCGGTCCTCCCACTTGGGTAATTACGGGAGTTGTACTGAACGCGTTGTAAGCGACTGCTCCGGTTAAACGCAGCGTACGCGTTATCTTGGAGGGTTGCACGGTCACAACTTGGACGTGCGACATCTGATCTTGAGGAACAGTGAAGAGCCCAGGTGTCTCCGTCCTCGACTCGCTCGAAGAGAACGAAGTCATTTGATTCGCTCGTTCCGAGCTGCAGCCTACGACCAAAATCGCGACTGCCACTGCTAATCCGGGGTGTACTGTGTGTTTTCTGTTTGGTGAATTTTTCATGGCAGATTTCTGACTCCCACAGCTTCGCGGAGTTGCTCCACAGCCGTGAGATAAGCGGCAAGAGACTGGCGATAGGCTAGTTCGGTAGCGCGGTAGCTGCGCTCGGCATCAAGAAAATCGAGAAGGCTCGCAGCGCCCCGCTTGTATGAATATTCGGTAATGTCGCGCGATTGTTTTGCCGCATCGAGATAGCCAGCGCGGTACAGCGAGACCACCTGGTCGTTGTCGCGCATGGCTTCATAGGCTGTGAGCACATCGCTCAGTACCTGATCGTTCGCGGCTAGTTCCAGTTCTTGTGCTTGATTGATGGAGTAATTCGTTCGCGCGATTTCGCCCTGATTGCGATCGAAGATGGGAAGTTCAAAACTCAGACCCATGTCGGCGGTATTGACGGCTCCTACGTGGGTGTAATTGAAAAATCCCGTTATATCGCGCTTGCCGTTGGCGCGGGCTAATTCGTACTGGCTCTTGGCCTGGGTGACGCCCTGCAAAGCCGCGCGAAAGTCAGGCCGATTTTGCAGGGCCTTGGCCTGCAGATCTTCCAACTGGACTTTCACCGGGATGTAGTCGAAATCTCCTGAGACGTCAAAATGTTCAGGAACGCTCTTATATCCAAGAAATTGCCGGAGCCCCACGAGCGCTTGAATTTTGGAAAGTTGCGCCTGGGAGACGTCGCTCTGAAACTGCAGCAATTGAAGTTTAATTTTCAGAAAGTCCACTTCGCTAATGTCGCCCGCCTTGTAACGCGCCTGGCTGATGTCCACCGTATTCTGAAAACTCTTCATATCCTCGATGGCGAGATCAAGAGTGGATTCAGCGAGTTGAACGTTTATGAATTGTTGCGCCACATTGAATGTGAGAGTTCGCGTGTTATCGGCCACCTGAGAGGTGGTCACCGCGGTCTGATCTTTTGCGGCTTGCAAACGATGCTGGCGCTTCTTGCCGCGCTCGAAGAGGTAGCTAATTCCGATATCGAATTGAGCAACGTTCTGAATGTAGCTTGCGCTAAATTCGTCGGGATCAAATATCGGCAAGAACTGCGTGTCGGCGCTTAAGACCGGATTCGGCCGCAGGTTTGCCGTGATCTCTTGCGCTTGATTTTGCTGAATAGTCGTTCGTGCGGCTTTCAAATTGTGATTGTTTTCAAGAGCTAGTTGGATGGCCTCGTCGAGTGTGAGACGCACCGCGCCGTGAGATTGTGCCGATGGCGCCTGTATTTTGGGAGCCGGTGCGGTAGCGGGCTGCGGTGGCGGATCTTGCGCATTGCTGTTCCGCGGCGAAATGAGGGAACCGGAACACAGAAAGAATGTGAGCATCGCGAATCGCACACGTCTTACAGGCATAATGTTCAACCTTTGCTGAAACGATAAAGAGTGGATCGGAGCGCGGATAGCGCTGAATTCAGAGGCTTAACTAAACAGCGGGAGGCGCGCGTGCAGGAAGACGAGGAGATAACAGCCTTGGTTCAACAACTGGTTCAAGGGCGGCAGGCTGGAATCCCAATTGCGCTAGCGCTAGTGTACGGTCGCTGGCGAGAGGCCGCTCCATAGGCTGATGGTCTACATGACAAATGGAGCAATTCGCTTCCGAGGAATTCGCGTGTTGATGCCAAACGCTCCCTAGCGTGATAGTGAGAAACAGCGCGATTAGCGCCGCAGGAATCAGCAGACACCGCGTTGCCTTGAGCTTGAACATTTTTAAGGGCTAAAACTAGCTTCCTACTAATCATATAGCAGATGGCGGCAGATACGAATGGGTTGTGCCTGGCAGTCACCACTTTCAAGCGGCAAATCAGTTCGTATGTTCCAGCGCCTTTTCCACCATCGCCACGCACTTTTCCACGCGTTTGCGCAGGGGGCCGTCGATTTCCTGTTGTCGCTGGCGCAGCGTAAATGTCTCGTCGGCGATGTTTAACGCAGCGAGCACGGCTACTTTCAGGGAATCTACCATGCGCGTTTCTTCGGCGATGGAACGCATCTTGGAGTCGACGTAAGCAGCTAGATCTTTAAAGTATTGTTCATTACCTTCCGCGTTGACGTTATAGATTTGGTCATAGATTTCTATTTTCACTTTTGCGCTCCCGGCTGAGCTTCCGCCATTGTCAGCCATCGGTCACCCGCGTGCAAATGGTATTGAAGCGAAATAGATGGTTTGTGCCAGCCTTAGCAGCCCAGCAATTTTCGTCGGGTTCCTAACTTGCGCGCAAGGTGGCGCCGAGTTTTTGTTCGAGCGCAGTCACGGTACGGGAGCTGAATTCAGCCAGCTGTGAGTCCGTGAGAGTTCCTTGCGAGCTTTGGAATTTCACTCGAATCATAAGGGAATATTTTCCGGCAGGAATCTGGCCACCGCGAAAGAGGTCAGCAGCTTCGATCGATTGAATCTCGGCGATAGCGAGCGCTCGGATCGTTTGTTCCACTAGCGCAAATGTGACGCCATCGGCTAACACCAACGAAAAATCTCTTTCGACGGCCGGGTAACGCGGCCAAGGCACGAAGCGTAGCGCGGCGCGTGTGGCTTCGATACAGGTGTACAGCGGTTCGAGTTTCAGCTCCGCTATATATACTTCCTGCCTCAACTTCAACTGCTCAGCGAGGCGGCGGGAGAGTTGACCGGCGACGCCTAGTTGTTCGCCTTTGTTCTTTGCAGAAAAATGAGCCGAACGTGCGGCCGACAGCCAAGGCGGTCCCCCGGCTTGCCATTCCAATCCGCCCGCTAGTTCTCCAATTTGATCGAGGGAGCCTTTTAATTCCGCGAAACTGAATTCTCGTGCTGTTTCATAAATTGTTTTCCCGCGAGCCAAACCAGTGGCTCCCAGCGTAAGAACTGCTGTTTCTACGGGCGCTCCGTCGCGTAACTCATATCTTTTGCCGATCTCAAACAACCGCAGATGGCGGTTTCCGTGATTCAAGTTCCATTCGATGGCGCGAACCATGCTGACGGTGCCGCTCGAACGCATAATCGATGCATCTTCCGCCAGCGGGTTGCCAATTACGGCAGGTTGAATCCCTTCTTCACGGAACAGAGCGTCGCGTTGGGTATCGGCGATCGGGATTTCTACGATTTCGTGATAGCCAAGTGCGATGGCGCGTTCTACCAACCGGTCCTGAGCCTCTGCGTGCAGCAAACGATGCGCCGGCTTTTTCGCGGGTGGAAGGCGCGGCGGAAATTTGTCGTAACCGTAGTGACGAGCTACTTCTTCAATCAGATCGATTCCACGGGTGACATCGCGCCGCCAGGAAACCTGTTTGCATTCCCAAACAGCTGCGAGAGAACCGTCGCTGCCACGATTTGCATCCACACGTGTAGGATGAAATCCGAGCGCGCTCAAAATTTCTTCCACACCGCGGTCCGGAATATCCGCGCCCATCACACGCAGGATTTCTTTTCGCGCCAATTGGATTTTCTTTTCCGGTTCGCGAGAGGGATAAACATCCACTACGCCCGACAAAAGTTCGCCGCCGGCTACCTGCTGAATTAATTCCGCAGCGCGCCTCGAAGCGAGCTCCGCCATTTCCGGATCGGCTCCGCGCTCGAAGCGGTAAGAAGCTTCCGTGCGCAGGCCGAGCGCTTTCGCGGTTCGTCGAACAGAAATGGGATCAAAGCACGCGGCTTCCAGCAGAATATTGCGGCTACTGAAACTAATCTCTGTGTCTGCTCCGCCCATCACACCGCCGATTCCGATGGCGCGAGTCGCGTCGGCAATCACACACATGTCTCTCGTGAGGGTTCGCTCCGCACCATCCAACGTGCAAAGTTTTTCACCTGGACGCGCGCGCCGCACGGCGATCCGCCGTTCGTTTAATTTATCGAAGTCATAGGCGTGCAGCGGCTGACCCAATTCGAACATTACGTAGTTCGTGACGTCTACTACGTTATTGATCGATTTCTGGCTCATAGCCTCGAGCCGTTCGCGCAGCCAGTCCGGTGAGGGCTGAACTTTTACGCCGCGCAGAATGCGAGCGGTGAAGCGCCGGCAAAGTTCCGGGGATTCGATTTCAACACGCGTTGCGTCCGCGGCATTGTCTGCAACTTCTTTAAGCTTTGGCTGTACCGGCTTGAGCTGCATACGGTAGACCGCGGCAACCTCGCGCGCGATGCCGTAATGGCCGAGGCAATCGGGACGGTTTGCGGTAACTTCCGCATCCAGGACCGTACCGGCCGCGGAGTCTTCAACCGAATCAATAGCAACTCCGGCGAGGGAAAGCCGCGAGGCAAGGTCAGCAGGCGCTGCCTTTATGTCAACGAATTCTGTGAGAACGTTGTAGAGAACCTTCATGGTTTGAAGCTCAGTCCAAAACTCGTGAGAATTCCAGTGTTGTGTCTATGCCGGGTCGCTGCGTATACAGCGCGCTCTAGGGAAACTGCCGCAAGAAACGCAAATCGTTCTGAAACAGTAGCGGCACCTCGGTGACGCCGTACTTCATCATGGCCAAGCGATCCACACCCATGCCGAAGGCAAAGCCTGAAAGCCGCTCGGGATCGTATTTCACAAAGCCGTACACCGCAGGATTCACCATGCCGGCGCCAAAAAGTTCGATCCATCCTGAAAATTTGCAAACGCGGCAGCCTTTCCCACCGCACACGTGGCAGGTGGCGTCCACTTCGGCGGACGGCTCAGTGAAGGGAAAATAACTTGGCCGCAAGCGCGTTTTAGTTTTTGGTCCCAGAAATTCGCGCGCGAAGTATTCCACCGTGCCTTTGAAATCGCAGAAAGTGATGTCGGTGTCCACCGCGAGGCCTTCGATCTGATGAAACATGTAGCCGTGAGTCGCGTCCGGATTATCGCGGCGATACACTTTCCCTGGCACCACGATGCGAACCGGCGGTTTCTCTTTTTCCATCGTGCGGATCTGCATGGGCGAGGTGTGCGTGCGCAGCAGATGACTATTCCGCACACCCTCGATATAAAAGGTGTCCATGTTATCGCGCGCGGGATGATGCTCAGGAATGTTAAGCGCTTCGAAGTTGTAGTAAGGGGTCTCGATTTCAGGCCCTTGGACCACGCTGAATCCGATGGCAATGAAAATTTGCTGGAGTTCTTCGAATGTTTGCCGGATCAGGTGTCGTGTACCGAAAGAACGCTCGATGCCCGGGAGCGAAAGATCGATTTTATCGCGCGCGGCGGCCGATTGTTCGGATGCGGCTTCGATCGCTCGCTGACGCTCCGCGATGATGGACTCTACATGCGCCTTGAGCTTGTTCAGTTCTTGCCCCACGACAGGCTTTAGCTCCGGCGACGCCATCTTCAACCAGTTATTCGTGATTTGTGACAGAGCTCCAGATTTGCGGCCCGTCCATTTGACCAAAAAGATTTGCCAATTTTCGCGGTTCGAGAAATGAAGAGACGATTGGTGGTCGAATCGCTGGCGCACCTCGGCAAACTTTTCCCCGACGGCTTCGAGCGTCTTCACGCCAAGCTGCTCCAGGGTTTGCGCTGTAGGATCGCTCGTTGTCATCTAGGAAGCATGCGTGTTGCAGCACATTTCGCCGCCCAATTAAACGACGGACTCGCACTAGCCGTGGGCGGTTGCTGCCGCTGCAGACAGAAAATACGCCGGCCGGAAGGCCGCCGCTACAAAATCATTGAGCTATTAGCCTTCGTCGCGGTGGCGGACGTGTTCCGGCTTCGCGTGCGACTTCGCATCCGCGGGCGCTTTTGCAACCTGCTGCTTCGCCGACGCGACCAAAGCGGTAAATCCATCCGCATCGTTCACGGCCATGTCCGCCAAGATTTTCCGGTCCAGCTCGATGCCACCCACTTTCAGTCCATGAATCAATTGGCTGTAGGTAATGCCGTTGTTGCGAGCGGCGGCGCCGATGCGTTGAATCCACAGTGTGCGGTAATCGCGCTTGCGGACTCGACGGTCACGATAGGTGTAGCGCAACGAGCGGTTCACAGCTTCTTTGGCCGACCTATAGAGTTTTCCCTTTGTGAGGAAAAATCCCTTGGCGTGCTTCAGCAGTTTTTTGCGCCGCGCACGACGTTTTGTTCCACGTTTAACTCGAGGCATAGCTTGATCTCCTATTGCGCGCCATTAAGGCGCAATCACTAAAATTTTGGGTCCATTACAACACCGGGAGACAAACGTGGCCAGCCAGCCGCGAAGTTCTGCGGATAGCAGGACGGGTTTGTCTCGTAGATCCGCTGTTACGCTCGCGCGATTTGTTTATCGCTGAAGCAACCGGCCGGCAGGCACCCGTTACGCTCTGCCTAACACGGTAGAAATTTTTCGCGCTTTCGCGCGGTCGTAACAACTATTCGATGCCGTACGGCAACGCCAGCCGAATGTTGCGTACGTCCGACGGACTCACGACCACAGCATTTGCCAGTTTGCGCATGCGGCGGGGCTTCTTGGTGCCCAACAAGTGTCGCTTGCCCGAATGCCAGCGCATAATCTTCCCAGTCGAAGTGATCTTGAAGCGCTTGGCTGCGCCGCGATGTGTTTTCAATTTCTTCTTTTTGTTGTTCTTCACAATTTCCTCTTCAATCCGATTTGGCAGCGTTGTAATTCAGCTGCGGAACTAAGCCTGCCCACCTGCCGCGGGACGCGTCGATGGAGCCGCGGAGGATGCGCCTTTCTTCGGCGCCAACAGCGCCAGCAAAATATTGGCTTCCATCCGAGGTCCGAATTCCACTTGCGCGTGGTCCACAATGTCTTTCATCAGCCGGTCCATCTTCGCGCGGCCGACGTCCTGGTGCGCCATTTCCCGGCCACGGTGAAAGATCATGGCCTTCACTTTGTAACCTTCGCCAAGGAACCGTATGATCTGATTCTTGCGAACTTGATAATCGTGTTCGGCAGTAGAAGGCCGGAACTTCACTTCTTTAATGTGCGAACTTTTCTGATGCTTTTTGGCTTCGTGCGCTTTTTTGTTGGCTTCGTATAAGAACTTGCCGTAGTCCACAATCTTGCAAACAGGCGGCACGGCGTTCGGCGAAATCTCCACTACGTCTAGCCCGGCCTCTCGCGCCGTCTTCATCGCGTCGAACAGGGTCATCACGCCAAGCTGATTCCCGTCTTCGTCCACTACGCGAACTTCCCGAGCGCGAATTCGCTCGTTTACTTTTAGACCACTACTCCCACCCCGTTCAGCGATAAACTCACCCCCCGGACCTGCGAAATCTTGTTCGCTGCCCGCTTTCCCTCGCTCCCGACGTCAGAAAAGCTTGATGGGAGGCGCGGGTCAAAAATTATAGCACGGCTAAGAGGCTCTGCTGCAAGCCCGTATCTTCGGGCTGAATAACTGCCGCTCAAGCAAGCTTAGCCAATCAGTACTACTTGGAATTAAGATTATAAGCTACAGGGTGTTTAGGCTGGTAAAGACCCACTTCTCCGCCGCTGGGTAAACGTATAGTCGTCTTTGTTCCCCAGCGCTCGTCGCTGACTGGCCCGCAGGCGACATTCTTATCCTTCAGCATTTTAACGGTTGCCTTTAGGTCGTCGCACATAAAGTAAAGCTCGGCGCCGAGCATCGCATGCTCGTCTTTCCGGCTGCTTCTCTCCGACGGATGCAATGCCGCTTCCGCGGGCGGGAGCGCGAAAATCAACCAACCGTGTCCGGCATCGACTGACTTCAGCCCCAGAACGTCGCGGAAGAAATTTCGGTCCGTCTCCGCGTCAGCACTGTATAGCAGGACGTGCGCTCCGTTGATCATGCGCGAAGTTTACCATCAACAAATGGGGTTCAAAATCTCGAAATGGAATGCGTTTATGCCACGGTCTCTGGACCGTATTGAGACCGGCGAAGCGCGCGGACGAAGGATCGCATCGTGGCCTTCGCTGAAGAATGATCTGCAGAATGCTGGGGCCGCATAGGTTGACGAAGAAGTGGTTGTTGATAGTAATCTTGTGGCTAGCCGCAAGGCCGGCGACATACCCGCATTCAATCGTGAAATGATTAAACTGTTCGAACAATCTCGAAGCAAGGCGCGGACGCTGACTGCATCATGAGAGCAACGGGGACGAGCACGAAAAAATCTGGAACAAATCCCGCAGGTGGTAAAGGAATGGAACGCCGGCAGTTTGGAACAACGCGACGCGAGGTCTCTGTAATCGGTCAAGGAACGTGGTACATCGAAAGTGGAGACCGCGCCGGCGTGATCGCCGCTCTGCGCCTGGGCCTCGATTTGGGGATGAATCACATAGACACTGCGGAGATGTATGGATCCGGCGAAGCCGAGGAAATCGTAGGCGAAGCAATTGCCGGCAGGCGCGATGAAGTATTTCTCGTGTCCAAAGTTCTTCCCCACAATGCTTCTCGCGCCGGTACGATCGTTGCTTGCGAAGGCTCGCTCGCCCGTTTAAATACTGACCGGCTGGATTGTTACCTTTTGCATTGGCGAGGCTCGCATCCGCTGTCGGAAACGATAGGAGCCTTCGAGCAGTTGCGGCGTGAAGGGAAAATTCTCTCCTGGGGCGTCAGCAATTTCGACCTTTCCGCTCTGGAAGAAGTGCGCCAGATCGCGGGCGCTGGACATCCGACGTGCGATCAAGTTCTGTATAACCTGGAGCAACGGAATATCGAGCACGCGGTGATTCCGTGGTGTGAAAAGCATGGCGCCGCGGTGGTGGCTTACAGCCCGTTTGGACACGGCCGCTTCCCCGGGTCGCGAACTGCGGGAGGGCGCGTACTTCAGGAGATAGCCGCCGCACACACCGCTACCCCTCGCCAGGTCGCGCTAAGGTTTCTGGTACGGCGGCCATCAGTTTTTGCGATTCCGAAGGCGTCTAATCCGCAACACGCCGCCGAAAATGCCGGGGCCGGCGGTTTCCATCTCACAGAAGCCGAGATTGCGCGCATCGACGCTGCTTTTCCGCTGGGCTCCAGCCGTAAGCTTCCTACACTTTAATTTTTCCTGGATTCCTGCTGGGTGTTCGCCGTTTCCGCGAAGATTTGCTTATTTATGTGTTCGAGGACCTGAAGCTGAGATTGGTGTGGAATTGGGCGAGCGACAATTGTGCGGCCGAGTTCGAGACATTGATCTACGTGCGGATCATACGCGGGCCAGGCGCTCAGGCTTGAACCATTCGGATTGCCGGATTTGGCGAACTGCGTCCAGTACGCGCGTATCGCTTCCCCTAACTTTTCGTCGTCTCGGTTGTGCTCCCAATCAGGCCGAAATACATCGCTCAAAAACATCAGTTCTTCGCCGTGATACGCACCAAGGTTCGCCCGCTTACCTATTTCAGCGTAAGTGAAATAGTACAGATATGCTTTTTCGTTGGCGTGCGTCATTGCTCGAGATACTGAGTACGCGCCGTATGCAAAGAAATCATTCTGCAGTTGCAAGTAGCGCACCGTAACATCGGCCTCTGAGGCCGCAGGGTAAGCTTGAAATTCCTGGTCCGCATACTTACCAGCGTCCGCCTGCAAATACTTCTTATATTGTTCGACAGTTTTTATATCGTTGAGGCCGAACACAGTTGCTTCATCAGCATTGCTGCCCACAATTATGGGTACGTGAAGTTGTCTGCCTTCAAAAAAAATCTTCACAGGCTGCTCCGGGACTACCCACCCATCCACCATACCGTCAAATCCCACTTGATCTTTGCTCCAAACCTTTAATATCTGATCAGCAGAAACGGTGCGGAGCTTTTGCAAGGCATCCGGACCATCCGTGACTCCCAAATCGTTAGCCAGCCGTTCGCCTGCGGCTTCGCCGGCGCCGGAGATTCCGTTGTAGTGGATCGGAGTGCGGATGTCTTCGATCAGCGTGCTCTGGCACTCTCCGCTTTGCAGGATCGCGCCCTGAAACAATCCCGTGGCCAATTTAGACGCCATCAACATACAAATATCATACGCTCCCGCGGACTGGCCCATTACTGTGATCCGATTGGGATCACCTCCAAATCGTGAAATATTTTCGCGCACCCATTTTAGGGTTTGCAGTTGATCGAGAAGACCATAATTCCCGGAAGAGCGATGTTCAGATTCTTGAGTCAACGCGGGATAGGCAAAAAATCCCAGCGGGCCCAGGCGATAATTCGCGCTCACAACCACGATGCCCAGACGCGAGAGCGTGGGCCCCAGCGGAGTCATCTGGCTAAAGCCGTTGGTATTTCCTCCACCGTGAAAATAAACGATGACCGGCCTTTTCGCGTTCGCATCAAGTTGCGTCGTCCAAATATTCAGAAATAGGCAGTCTTCATTCCACCCAGGCATCTGGAGCCAGCCTGCCGGAAGCTGTGGACACGCCGCGCCGAATTCGGTCGCCTTGCGCGTGCCGTTCCACTTCTCCGCAGGCTGTGGCGGCTTCCAGCGTAATCCACCAATGGGTGCTGCTGCGTATCGCACGCCGAGAAATGCGACTTCGTTGGGCGCGGAACTGAAGCGCGTGCCTTCGAGAACCCCTGTTTCTAGCGTGACAATCGGAGGCTGAGAACTCCCGGAGACGAATGAAACGACTGGGTTGGCGAGAACGAAAACAACAAAGCAAGCTAAAGCCCAAGAAAAATGACGGCGCATGATTAGCACCTGTTTGCAGCCAGCCTGACAATCAAGGATTTTTCCGCGTGTATTCTCCATGAAATTCCATGGTCCACGTGGTGCCCTTATCCGTTGATTTCTCCCACGACTGTTCCACCTTATTCGCATTCGTGCGCACTATTTTAATTCGGTTTAAGACCGTTTCTCCGTTCGAACCGCGGCTCGGCCCGGTGAACTCGCCGGAGCCACTCACGACTTTTCCCTTGAACGTGTGCACGCGGCCTTGATTATCCGCGAACATTCCATGCCAGCTCTTGTCATCGTCACTGTAAGCGAACATGTTTTTGCCGCTATGGCCTTTTCCGCCATCCCAGCTCTCGACGATCATGCACTTGTCGAGTTCGACGTAAACTTTGCTGTTTGCGCTGCCTGTCATTCCGGGGTAGGTCACCGTCCAGTCGCCCAACCAGAAATCCATTTGCCGGCTTTCCGGGTTTGCTGAACACGCTTCTGGACTAGCGAATGCCGCCGGTGCCACTCCGCAAGAACAGACTGAGATAGCGATGAGCAGAAAGATCTTCAACCACGTTGAAAGTCGCAAATCACTCCTTGTTCCCCTCTCATTGCTTCTTGGGATTTACCGTGTTGCACAAAAACGAAACGCGCTTTCCGAAAGATCGACGCGTGCATCGGTGAAGCCCGCTCGGCGGAGGCGCATAGGAAAAGTCTTGGGATCGACAATCACCATGGTGTCGAACCAATGAAATAGCTTCATGCGCAAACTCATTCGACTGTCGGTCCCCACGAGTACTCCGCCGGGCGCGAGGACGCGAAACGCTTCTGCGACCAGGCGGTCTTGCAGTGCTGCGGATGGCAGGTGGTGTAGCATCGTGAAACAAAAGACGGCGCGGAAAGAGCCGTTTTCAAACGGCATGGCGGTCGCGTCTCCTTCGATGACTCGCACATTGGTGCTGCTGAACCGTTGACGAAGTTTGTTCGCCAGAAGTGCATCACGCTCGAGCGCCGTTAACGATTGAACTCTTGCTCTCAAATATTCTGTGGTGATTCCCGGTCCTGGACCGATTTCAAGCGCTGGTTCTCGGAGCGTTGCGCCGCCGTGTAAGGCCCAAGGCATTAGTTCGGCCTCGACCCTGCGCTTCCATACGGACGACCGGCAGTACCAATGATGGAATCTGTTCAAAGTGCGCACATTCAAAACTGCTCGAATTACTTCAGCCATAGACAGATTACCTGTTGATGCGCTTGCGTTCTTTCGATATTGTGACAATGAATGTCCCAAAAGCGTCAAACCGCAGGGTTTGATCCCGGCGCGACCGGAAACGCTGAGAGTACGACTCTGAGTCGCGACTATCCCGCGGGTCATGTAATCCCGTTGCATTTTCACGGGCGCGATCAACTCGTATACGCGTCACGCGGTGTTATGACTGTCCGCGCCAGTGACAGCGCATGGGTGGTGCCTACCGACCGCGCTGTATGGATCCCGGCTTCACTTCCGCACACCATCACAATGTCAGGGCTGGTATCGATGCGGACGCTCTACTTGAAGCCACGCCTGGTGAAGCCTTTGCCGCGGAGCTGTTGCGTCGTAAACGTATCGCCGTTGTTAAGGGAACTGATTCTGCGGGCCTGCATCGTTGGGGTCTTGAGCGGAAAAGACCGGCGGCAACGCCACTTAATTGATCTCATCGTGGATCAACTGGAAACGATTCAGAGCGTCTCTTTGCAGCTTCCCAACCCATCGGATTCCCGAGCTCTCCGAGTAGCCGGCGCATTGCTTTCAAACCCTGGCGACCAACGCACTCTCGCTCAGATCTGCAAAGGCATAGGTGCCGGCAAGCGTACGATTGAGAGACGCTTTCAGGAAGAAACCGGAATGACTTTCGGGAAATGGCGTCAACAACTTCGGTTGATGCAGGCGATGCGCCTACTCGCAGAGGGAGCAAAGGTCACACACGCCGCTATGGAAGCCGGCTACAGCACGCCGAGCGCTTTTATCTCCATGTTTAGGAGAGCTTGGGGCACTACGCCGGCGCGGTGCTTCGGACGGTCAGGAAAGATAAATTATAAATTTCGCGGTGATTCGCGCAGCTCTTCGGGAGCTTCAGCGATATCAAACGATCTGGCGGGAATCGATTTCGGCGCGTAAGTCGGCGGCAAACTGTTCAAGTGGGCGCGGGCCCAGATCGCCTTTCGAACGATGCCGCACAGCGACGCTGCCTGCTTCCGCTTCCTTGCCTCCGATGATCAGCATGTACGGAATTTTCTCGATTTGCGCGTCTCGAATTTTTGCTTGCAGCTTTTCGTTACGGTCGTCCAGATGAACGCGGAAGCCAGCTTCTTTAAGATATTTCATTACTTTCTCCGCGTACTCCATAAATTTTCCGCTTACGGGCAGTACAGTCGCTTGCACTGGCGCAAGCCACGCGGGGAAGGCCCCGGCATAGTGTTCGATCAGCACGCCAAAGAACCGCTCGATCGATCCAAACAGCGCGCGATGCACCATCAGTGGCTGGTGGCGAGCGCCATCTTCGCCGACGTATTCAAGCTTGAACCGCCGCGGCAAATTGAAATCGAATTGTACGGTGGTGAGCTGCCAAGGTCGTCCGATGGCGTCCACAAGCTTTACGTCAATCTTCGGCCCGTAAAAGGCTGCTTCACCGGGAATGAATTTGTAAGGGATGTTCATGCGCTTCAGAGTGTTGACTAGCGCAGCCTCCGCTTTTTCCCAATCTTCCGGAGTGCCGGCGTAAGCTTGCGGACGCGAAGGGTCGCCGCCGGAAAGTTCCACTTCGTAGCGATCGAATCCAAACACGCGCAGCGCCTCCCATGCGAACTCGATGCAGTCCTGGACTTCCTTTTCGATTTGATCCGGCATGCAAAAAATGTGCGCGTCATCTTGAGTGAATCCGCGCACTCGCAGCAAACCATGCAGCACGCCCGAGCGCTCGTAGCGGTACACAGTGCCAAGCTCGGCTAGGCGCACCGGGAGCTCGCGATAACTCCTCAGCCGGCTCTTGTAAATCAAGATGTGCCCAGGACAATTCATGGGCTTCACCTGGTAGTCGGCCTTCTCGATTTCGATCGGCGTAAACATATTTTCGCGATAGAAATCCGCGTGCCCGCTGGTCTTCCACAAATCGAGGCGCATCACGTGGGGAGTAAAAACTAGGTCGTAGCCGCGCTTGGTGAGTTCATCGCGCTGCCAATCTTCCATCTGACGGCGGATGATGCCGCCCTTGGGATGCCAGAAAATCAGGCCGGGTCCAGCTTCTTCCTGGATGCTGAAAAGATCGAGCTCCTGTCCCAACTTGCGGTGATCGCGGCGCTTCGCTTCTTCGAGCTTGTGCAAGTACTCGTCCAATTCTTTTTGATCGACGAAGCAAGCCCCGTAAATCCGCTGCATCTGCGGATTGCCTTCTTGGCCTTTCCAGTAAGCGCCCGCCACATTCATTAGCTTGAACGCCTTGATACGCCCTGTTGACGGAATATGTGGCCCGCGGCAGAAATCCAGAAATTTCCCAGTGGTGTAAAAAGACACCATCGGCTCGGTAGCCTTCTCTTCCACCAGCTCGCACTTAAATTCTTGATTGCTTTTGCGATAGAGCTCGAGCGCTTCCGGCTTCGGAATCATCTTGCGCTCGTTGGGAATATCCTTGGCCGCCAGCTCGTGCATCTTGGCTTCGATTTTTTCCAGGTCTTCGCTGGTGAAAGGCTCCGCGCGCAGGAATTCGTAAAAAAAGCCGTTCTCGATAGGCGGCCCAATGCCGAGCTTTACGTTCGGGAAAAGTTCCAACACCGCTGCCGCTAGCAAATGTGCGGCAGAGTGGCGGAACACCTGCACCGCGTCGGGATCTTTGGCAGTCAGAATGGAAAGCTTCGCGTCGTGCTCAAGCGGACGCGACAGATCGACCAACTCGCCGTCGGCGCGCGCTACGAGAGCCTCTTTCGCCAAGCGCGGCGAAATCTGCTGCGCGATTTGCACCGGGGTGGTGCCGCGAGGTACTTCGCGGGTCGCGCCATCCGGTAAAGTGATTTGAATACTCTCCATGTGGCTATTTGTTCTCCGGTGGAAACTAATAGCTTACTGGCCCGGGCAAAACCGGTCAAGAACGGGGATTACGTCGTCGCGTCGGGTTCAGAGCTATTCCGTTAGGCCGACGTCTTCGTTTTCAGCAAGTCAGGGCGGTTGCGTTGAGTTTTCTCCAGGGCACGCTCGCGGCGCCAGCGTCGAATTTCTTCGTGATTGCCGCCGAGCAAAACCTCCGGCACATCCCAGCCACGAAAACTTGGCGGACGCGTGTAGTGAGGATAGTCGAGAATACCTCGAGATGGGATTCCACTCCCATCGCCATATTGTTGCGGATGCTCTTGTGTAGGCACCTCGTCAAGGCGGCTACGGCGAGAGCCGTCTTCATTTTCTTCAGCGCTGAAAGATTCGTTAACCACGGAATCCTCGTTGCCGAGAGCGCCGGGAATCAGTCGCGTGACTGCATCCAGAATCATTGCGGCAGGGAGTTCGCCGCCGGAAAGAACAAAATCGCCGAGGGAGATTTCGTCGGTGGCGAGATGCTCTGCGACGCGCTCGTCCACGCCTTCGTAGCGTCCACAGATCAGCACGATTCGCTCGAGCTTCGCAAAACGCCGCGCCGTTTCCTGAGTGAACATTTTTCCCGCGGCAGAAAGCAAAACGATAGCGGTATCAGCGGGCGGCGTGGCCGAACTGTTTTCGCCCAGCAATGATTCCACCGCTTCGAACAGCGGCCCGGCTTTCATCACCATGCCTTCGCCGCCGCCGAATGGCCGATCGTCCACCGTGCGGTGACGGTCGTGTGTGAAGCCGCGCAAATCATGAATGTGGGTCTCAATGAGTTTTGCTTCCCGCGCGCGTCGCACGATTCCGTAATTGAGCGGCCCGGCGAAAAACTCCGGAAAAATCGTGATGAGGTCAAAGCGCATCGCTGCAATCGTACCGCAAAACGCTAGCTTGTTACTCGGTGTTCAAATCGCGGAGACCTTCGGGGAGAACCACTTCGATGCGGCGAGCTTTAGTGTCCACCAACTCGCAAATCTCCTGGGCTAACGGGATGAGAAGTTCGCCGCGCGCGGTATCTACCGCCAGAATCGGATTCCTCGCCGCTCCTTCGCCCGTAAACTGCACATCGCGAACAATTCCGACTTGCGAGCCGTTTTTTTCGTACACTTCGCAGCCGATTAGATCAGTTACAAAATAACCTCCGGCGGGCAGGGCCACGCGCTCGGCCAATGGAATTTGTACTTCGAGGCCTACGAGTCGCTTAGCGTCAGATACCGAGTTGGAGTTTTCGAAATGGAAAATTGCTTGGCCGCCGCGGCTATGCGAAAGCCAACATTTACGGATGGCCACACTCCCGGTGGAACCCGTTTTTTCGTCCCACAGCTCAGCAGATTTCAAGCGGGGAAGACGCTCGGGAAAATCGGTGAGGATTTCGGCGGCTACTTCGCCGCGAACTCCGTGCGGGCGCAAAACACGCGCTACGGTGACGCGATCGGACCTCGGAGATTGTTCTGCAGTCACTACTCGAGAATTTCCAGCGTAAAACGTTTCTTCAATTTCATTCCCGCTGCGCCCAGCAGAGTACGGATGGATTTGGCCGTGCGTCCCTGCCGCCCGATTACTTTTCCCAAATCGTCAGGATGAACGCGCAATTCCAGCACGGTTACTTGTTCGCCTTCCACTGACTTCACCACTACATCTTCCGGATGATCAACAAGGGCTTTAGCAATCTCTTCTACAAGTGCCTTCATTACGTCCTCCACAGTAACTTGCGCTCAGCAGAGAACTTCGCTGGAGCTTGTGCGGGTAATAGATTTACTGTGGGGTGAGACGCCTTAGGCGGGTTTCCGGTTTCGTAAAAAACTGCGGACGGTGTCACTGGGCTGTGCACCCTTGCCAAGCCAGTAGTTGACGCGGTCGTGGTCCAAAGTAATCGCTGCAGGCTTCTTCAGCGGGTCGTAAGTGCCCACGATTTCCACAAAGCGGCCGTTCTGAGGACGCGTCTTCTCCGTTACAACCACGCGATAGAACGGGCGCTTTTTCTTGCCAATCCGAGATAACCGAATCATTAACACAGCGAAAATCCTCCTATGCTGAATCGCACTATTATAGCGGAGGTGCTGTCTTTCACCAATTAGTATCTACGGTCTGCGGGCCTTATCGTAGTAGCCATAGCGGCAAGGCCGCCTGGGCGCAATGCTCGATCATCTGCTGGTCGCGCTCAGAAAACGCGTCGGCGACGTCGCTTTCGACATCCACCGTACCAATCACCCGTTCTCCTCCCGGAGCGAGGACCGGCACAATGATCTCGGAAAGGGTATTGCCGAACGCGGTGAGATATCGCGGGTCGTTCCGCACGTCAGCTACAACCACCGGCTTCTTCTGTTGAATAGCGAAGCCAGTCAGACCTTTGCTCGCCGGAAACTCAGGGTACTCAGGTGCGCTTGGGCCGCTCCAGGAGATGATGGAGACGATCTCGGCGCCCACGTTGTAGATGCCGACCCAGCGATATTGGCCGAGCACTTGGATTCTCTCCGCAAGTCTTTTTGCTTTGGCGACGCGATCATTACCGCTCGCGGCGATCGAGCGAATCTCGTTCAACACGTTGTCGATGACGATCGGCATGGTTTTCCCGCGCTCAACTATCCGGGACGCGACTAATCCGCCTGATTTACCTCGGACACTACTTCGTAGTGGCGAACCGTGCGATCGTACTCGACGAGCACCGCGGCAGCCTCAGGCGCGACCACAGCCTTTTCGATATCGCTACCCGCAAACACTCTAATCGCGTCCATAGATATCCATTTGGTAAGGACGAAGACTTCGGCTTCGCCCGTTAGGTCCCTCTTTAGCAGCGCAGCGCCCAAGAAACCCTTTATCGCTTGAAGCTCTGGGATTACGTTTCTCGTGAAATGTTCGGCGTACGCCGACTGATTCGAGATTGACGTGCGGCCGCGCCAGGTTCGGACAATCATCAGCTTATTTTAGGCCCGCGAATTTGCCTATGCCACGCATTTTAGTTTTGGCATAGTTGCCGTACTGCTTCATCATCTTGCGCATGTCGGAATATTGCTTCAGCACTTGATTTACTTCCTGCACCGAAGTGCCGCTGCCGAGTGCGATGCGCTTGCGGCGCTTGCCGTCAATCAAATTGGAATTCGAGCGCTCCGCGGCAGTCATGGAATTGATGATGGCTTCCACAGAACCCAGGCGCTTCTCGTCGATTTCGGGGTTCTTGGGGAGATTGGCGAATGGGCCGATCTTCGGCAACATGCCCATGATGGATTCGAGCGAGCCCATCTTGCGGATCTGGCGCAGCTGGTCGCGGAAATCTTCCAGGGTGAAGTCGTCTTCGCGCAATTTGCGTTCGAGCTCGCGCGCCTTTTTCTCGTCAACGTGCTTCTCGACTTTTTCAATCAGGCCGAGCACATCGCCCATGCCGAGGATGCGCGACACCACGCGGTCAGGAAGAAAGGGTTCGAGCGCGTCATATTTTTCTCCGACGCCTACAAACTTTACCGGCGCGCCGGTGACTTTGCGGATGGAAAGAGCAGCGCCGCCGCGAGCGTCGCCATCCATTTTTGTGAGCACGACTCCAGTAATGCCGAGCCGCTTGTGAAATTCGCCAGCCGAGCGTACGGCGTCCTGGCCGATCATGGCGTCGGCCACGAAGAGAACTTCAGAAGGATTCAGCTCGCGCTTCAAGTCCGAAAGCTCTCTCATCAGTTCGTCGTCGATGTGCAGGCGGCCGGCGGTGTCTACCAGTATTACGTCGCAGGCAGAAAGTTTTGCTTCGCGCAAGGCTCCGCGAACAATTTCCAGCGGCTTGTCGGTGCCGGTGCCGGGCCACAACGGAGTTCCCGTGGCTTTGGCAACTTGGGCTAGTTGCTCTCGCGCTGCGGGGCGATATACGTCGGTCGAAACAACCAGCGGACGATGGCCATGTTCGCCGAGCCACTTGCCCATTTTCCCCGTGGAGGTAGTTTTTCCGGAACCTTGCAGGCCCACGACAAGCCAAACAGATGGCGGCTTCGAGCTGTACTGAGGCTTGGCTTCGCGGCCGAGTAACTCGCCCAATTCGTCACGGACAATTTTTACGACTTGCTGGTCGGGCGAGAGTTGCAGGAGCACTTCAGAGCCAACAGCTTTTTCACGAACGCGGGTGATGAACTCGTCCGCTACGCCGACGTTGACGTCGCCTTCCAGCAACGCTTCGCGAATTTCCGCCAAGCCCGCGTCGAGGTGCTCGTCGGTAAGCTTCCCCTGTCCGCGCAGATTTTTGAACGCGCGTTGAAGTTTGTCTGTGAGTGTCTCAAACATATTGGGTCTCGGGTACGGCCATCCCTATCGCGACAGGTGAACCGGTCAGACTGATTTTCTCGCGGCGAATATTCACAAGAATAGCTTCTGGTGAGTTTAATTCCTCTATTCTAGTCACAAAAACACTAGCACACTGGGGGACGAGAATCTAGGGAACAGGTGGCGCGGAGGTGCATCGAAATTTACTGCATCGGCACCGACCAGAACCCGTTAGAGCTTGACAGCAATTCCTTTGCGTTTCGAGGTGAAGCGCTCACCTTAGCAGGCGCTAATTAATTTCGCAGAATTCGAATAATGGGCGCAAGTTGTTCTCCGGAAAAAGTTTACCAGCCCACTCACGATCAGCACCAAACGCGACTAATTCGGGGTAGTGGGGTTAATTGAAATGTGGCAATGGTGGTCCGGCCCTTCCTTTTTGTGCATAGGACACGCGTCGATACTCGATAGCTGGTAAGGTATTTTCGTCGCTGAATTAAGGCTCTTAGCGCACATCACTCTGGGAGCGTAAAAAGTAGAATATTTTGCCTTAACGTTTTATGGAATGTTCCGAGCGAAATCCCGGCTAGCTCGAATGGCGATTGAGGTGTGTGGATGTCGAGTACTCGGGGAAATATAGAAGAGTTGTTTGAAAGCCTCTCAGAGAGACGTGATCGTCGCGCCTGTCCGCGAACCAATTCACCCCTGCTAACTTACATAGACCTTGGCGATGGAAATGGCGGCATTGCCTTGAATATAAGCGAGGGCGGCTTGGCAATTACCGCCGCCGGAACGCTGTTTGCGGATTATTTCCCTAACCTACGCTTTCAATTACCGAAAATTCCGGGCTGGATCGAAACGAGCGGGCGGGTAGTTTGGACCAGCGAATCGAAGAAAGGTGCGGGCATTTGTTTCGAGGGCATCACGGAAGTAGACCGCGAACGAATTCGTCATTGGCTTTTGTCAAAGAACTCGGGCGCCGAAGTTGACGGCGGAACTAACTATGATCCTGAAAAAGAACACTCGTCGGATTCCGCCAGACGCAGCAAGGAGCCGCGCAAGCTCGAGGCGCTGAGCGAAGCTGACGAGGCAAGATTTGCGGCAATGTTTCCGTCAGAAAGCACTCTGCAAATCACGCGCTCTCAGAACTGGAAAGAACCAGAAATTGAACGAGAAGTTCCCGAGCAGGTCGAGCAGAATTCGCGAGAAGTTGTGAAAGATCTTCTACCTCATACGGATCGCGAAGACTCAAACGCCGAGTCTTCCTTCGAACAAAGCAGTCCATCCACCGAAAATATTGCTGAGCCAAACGCCGACGGCACCGCTTCCGAGCAAGGTGCCCAGGATTCCGAGCTGGACTCGTCCGGCGCCGAACCCTCGAGCGATGAGCAGTCGGCGAACAACGAACCGGTTGACACCATTGTGTTTCCGCGCCGGCGCTGGATCATCGACCGTCCTGTCGATTCTCTTAAGCCGGAAGAATTATCCCCAGAGGAACACCGAATTGCGCGATTACAAGCGGTCAATTTCTTGTTGGATCAAGACCATTCGTCTTCAGAAGAAAATAGAGTCCAAGCTTCTCGTCCCGGTCGCGACGAAGTTGCCCCGCCGCGGGTTGGCCCGAACGAATCGTCCGTCACGGAAGAAAAAACTCTTGGCCAATGGACGCTGCCGACGTTTACCTATCCCCAGGGAACAGACTGGAGACAGCAATTTTTCTGGAATCGTGGTGGCGCGGCGGCGGAGTCTGCTGCGCCACCGGTCGTTGAAACAGTGCCGGAACCTAGCAATATATATCTCATTGCAGGAGTGATCCTTTTAGTCGCCGCGGTGTGTTTCGCCGGCGGACTTATGGTTGGAAGTGGTTCGGTAAGAAAACTACTGGGATTTAACGACGGAGCCGTTACAACAAACCCGCCCGCAGCAGCTTCAACTTCAACTGAACCAAACTCGCCCAAATCAACTGAGACGTTACAGAGCGCTACACAACAATCGAAGAACGATTCCGCGGCAGCTTCACGTGATAGTTCTTCCGACAGTTCGACTGGCACTTCGAAGGACGCTGGAGCGGCGCGGAACTTGACGTCCGGCTCAAAGATGGATAATTCTCAATCGGCCGAGATCGAAGATGATCAGAAGGCGCCTCCGAGCAATCGGCTGCCGGAGCCAAGAAGCCTTGCCCCATCTTCCGGCAACCGCTCATCGAGCCAATTGAGGGCTGAGTCGAGGGCGAGGACGGAACAAACCTCACCTCAGGCACCCACTGCGGCGCCGGCCGCGCCAGAATCCAGCTTCCGATCGCAAAGCCAGGGAAATCCAAGTACAAATTATTACGAAGCCACAGTCGATAAACCCTACAGTGAGGTTCAGAGTCCGATACTGGTAACCCCCCCGGATGAAAGAAGTGGGCCGTTTCGGCTGGCTTTTCCGGAAGCGGCGGTGAGCGCTTCACGGACGTTGGCCATTAGCGCGCAGCGTTTCGTATCGATTCCAGTTCAGGCTGGCCCAGCATCGACCCATCGACCTGAACGGCTGCAAGCGGGAGTGCTGATCTACCACGTGGATCCCGTACTGCCGGCGGCGGCAGACGAAATCGGTGGCACGGTGAAAGTGCGAGCCACGATCGGAAAAGGCGGTGATGTGGTGGACGTGAGGGCTATCAGCGGTCCTGCTTCGCTGATCCCGCGAGTGGAACGAGCGGTTCGTGAATGGCGCTACACGGTAACACTACTAGACGGACAGCCGCTAGGCGCTGAAGAAGATGTGGTAGTGGAATTCCGGCCGAAAGGTTAAGAATCCCCTTAGAAAATGTGTCCTGAAGCGCTCTTCGTGCATCATGTTCTTGATGGGGTGGAGTAACGGGAGTATGCTTTATGTCATACACACGCTGTCAGACGGTAATTCGGGACCTCTTCCAAGTATTCTTGCGCAACAAAGCTGTTGTGGAGTGCGTAAGTTTTTGTCGGCCATTCCTTATTGGTACGCTTTTTGTTCGCAGCTGGAATGAAAATCTAACGAGGTGATGCTCAATGCAAAAGATGCGCCCCATTCGCTCGGTTCGTTGGCTCTTGCTCGCCCTGTTCCTGCTACTGATACCGTCGAAATCGTTCGGACAAGTGGTTGGAGTATCGATCACTGTGGCGCCGCCCGCGCTGCCGGTTTACGTACAGCCGGTATGTCCAGATGATGGATATATATGGACGCCTGGCTATTGGGCGTGGAGCGACGATGATGGCGATTATTATTGGGTGCCGGGCACTTGGGTAGAGGCGCCGACTCCCGGGTTCCTGTGGACGCCTGGTTATTGGGGCTGGAACAACGGAGTGTACGCGTGGAATGGCGGTTACTGGGGCCCCCAGGTCGGTTTCTACGGTGGAGTTAATTACGGTTTTGGATACATCGGCGACGGGTATGAAGGGGGACGCTGGGAAGGCGGTCACTTCTTCTATAATCGCTCGGTGAATAACGTGAATGTCACGGTGATTCACAACGTCTACACCAAGACGGTGGTCAATAACTACAACTCGACGACTCGCGCCAGCTTTAACGGGCCGGGCGGCGTGAACCGGAGACCGACAGCACAGGAAGAAACTTATGCGCACGGGCAACACACTCCGGCGACGGCGACACAGGTACAGCACCGGGATGAGGCCGCTAAGGATCGCAGCCAATATGCTTCGGTGAACCACGGAAAGCCAGCGGTGGCTGCCACTGCGAAGCCCGGTGAGTTCAAGGGAGCGGGAGTTGTACCTGCGAAGGCGGCGGCCCCTTACAAGGGTGCAACCGGTAAGGGCGCAGCAAGTAAAGGCGCGGCAAGCGCCCGAGGCGAAAAGGCAGCGGGTGGAACCGCCGCTAAGAGCGCTAAGACTCCAGCACGTCCGGCTACTTCAGAAGGTAACGCCGAGCATACAAACGCTGGCGCGACCTCTGAGCGCAAGAGCACGAGCTCTGAAGCAAAGCCGGCGGCACGCGAGAACACGGCGCACACAGAGAGCAAACCGAAGACGGCTACTGCACATACGGCAACGCCAAAGACCGAGACCGAAAAACCGAAAACGGAAACGGCAAAGCCCAAGACCGAAACTGCAAAGCCGGAGAAAGAAAGTACTCCGCGAAAAACCGAGAATACAACGCACGAGTCTACGCCTAAGCCGGAGCACGAAGCCGCGCCCAAAGCACAAACTCAACATGCCGCGCCAAAGGCTCAGCCCACGCACGAGGCTGCTCCGAAGGCAACTCACGAGTCTGCGCCAAAGGCTCAGCCTCAGCACGAAGCTGCACCCAAACCTCAGGCTCAGCACGAGAGTGCGCCGAAGCCTCAACCGACGCACCAAGCCGCACCGAAGCCAGCGCCTGCTCAGCATGAAGCGGCACCGAAGGCTTCAAGCAAGCCTGAAGAGAAGCCCAAGCACTAAACAGGTGTAGAGACATATTATGTGGGCAGGTCCGGTTTGGCGAGCGGACCTGCCGTTGTCTTCCGGAGACCGAAATCCCTCTGTAAGAAGCTCGAAATTCGTTCCTACCATCAGAACCATCAGCGCGAATTCTTGACCGCGCCGCACGGGTCTAATACACTGTTTGTTTCGCCAGGGTGAGGGATTTGCTTCCGATGCGTTGCGCCCGCGTGGGATTGCGCGAGCGTGAAAAGCGGGGATTGACGTAAGACCGCAGCGCCCAACCGGCTCACAATGAAATAATACTCAGGCAGAGGAGAACGATCGTTGCCGAAACGCACGTTTCAACCGCATGTGCGCCGCCGTCATAAGAAGCACGGCTTCCGCAAGCGCATGAAGAGTCAAGGTGGTAGGAAAGTTCTGGCCCAACGTCGCAAGAAGGGGCGCCACAGTCTCACGCGCGTCTAATATACCGCGGCTGAACCTACCGCGGAACTGCCGGCTGGTGCGCCGCTCGGAATACGACGTGGTGTATCGCGAAGGGCGCCGCCGGACGAGCCGCGAGTTCACGATATTTCTACGTCCCAATGGCCTCGAAATCAGCCGGTTTGGCTGGAGCATCAAAAAGGCGCTGGGTAACGCGGTCCGCCGCAACCGAATCCGGCGCCGCCTTCGCGAAATTCTAAGATTGCACCGACAGGAGATTGCCACGGGATGGGATATTGTGATTCATCCGCGGACCACGGCGGCGACCGCGGAATTTTCTCCGCTGGCAGCCGAGCTGGTGAAGTTGGTTCCAAGCAAATCGTAATGCCGAGCAGTTCCCAACACGTGGAAACGAAAGGGCGATCGTGGGGCACGTGGGTTTCGCTCGCTCTGGTGCAGTTTTATCGAATTTTTCTCTCGCATTTTTTGGGGGGCGCTTGCAAGTTTTATCCTTCGTGCTCGAAGTACGCTCAGGAAGGGATTGCGCGGCACGGAGCGCGGCGCGGCATCGTGCTGGCGCTGAAAAGACTGGGGCGCTGCCGTCCGTTTACCCAGGGTGGCTTCGATCCTGTGCCTGACGTATATGAAGGCAAGACCTCTGGAACGCCTGATGCAGTAACAAGAAATATTCCTGCTGCAAATTCCTATAAAACATTCGGCGCAGGTTTTGCGGAAAACGCTCTGCGTAAGCATGATGGGGAGCGAGTTCTGTGAACGAGATGGGCGACCAGATACGCGCAGTAGTATTTGTGATCGTCGCGCTAATAATTCTTTTTGCGTGGGGACATTTCTATAAACCTCCCATACAGCCACCCCAGCCCGCGCAGACATCCGCACAAGAAGTGCCGTCCCAGGCGCCCGGTAACACTTCAGCAAGCGCGGCAAAGCCGACGCAAACTACGGATGCCGTCGCAGCCGCTGGCCTTGGAAAGGTGGAAGCGGCAAACGAAAAATTAGTTGCGATAGAAAGTCCCATTTGTCTAGTCGAGTTTTCGAACCGTGGCGGCGTAGCGCGAAGTTGGAAGCTGAAAAAATACTCTGACGACCTAAAGCCACCGCACCCGCTCGAATTGGTGAACACCGCGGCGGCACAGCAACTTGGTTGGCCGTTCTCTTTGGTCCTTTCCGATGCGCAGCTTGAAGCCAAAGCCAACTCCGCATTATATGAAGTGACGCCGGATCAGCTCAATTTAGATGCGCCAATCGAAGTCACCTTTCATTGGAGCGATGGCCATCTGGACGTCACGAAGAAGTTAAGTTTCACCCTGGACTACGAGATGACGGCGGAGGTTACCGTCCTTCTCGACGGCAAACCAATTCCAGCAGGGCTAGCTTGGCGCGGCGGATTCGGCGACCGTGCAGTGTATAAAGCGGCTTCGCTCGTCACCGTATATTACAAACTCAACGACAAGCTAAATTTGCTGCAATACAAAAAGCTTGGCGTTTCAGGAAATCAAAGCCAGCCGGCATTGCAAACCGGACCGATGGAATATCTGGGGATCGAAGACCAGTTTTTCACCGCCGCGTTCTTGCCCGACGGCACGGAACTCTCGCTGTGGCACTGGACGCAGGATCACGGCATCGTGGACGACGGAAAACCCGCCACTGAGCCCATCGCGGAAATGGCCGCGGGAACTACAATCGCAGCGCCGCTGCGCGCGCGCATATACGTGGGACCGAAAGATCTGAAGATTCTGGAAAAAACCAAGCCGCCTTTAGCCGAATTAATTAATTTTGGTTGGACCGGAGTGATCGCCAAACCTCTGCTCTGGATTCTGCAGACCATCCATACAAAAGTTCCCAATTATGGTTGGTGCATCGTCATTTTGACGCTGATAATTAACTTCGCGATGTTCCCGCTGAAGATGAAAAGCTGGCGTTCGATGCAGAAGATGCAGAGAGTGGGCCCTGAAATCCGGCAGATTCAGGATCGCTATAAGAAGTATTCGATGACCGATCCGCGCAAGAAGAAAATGAACGAAGAAGTGATGGCCATCTACAGCCGCGAAGGCATTAACCCCATGGGCAGTTGTCTGCCCATGCTTTTTCAGATGCCGATATGGTGGGCACTTTGGCGTGTTCTCAATGGAGCAATTGAATTGCGACATGCGCCGTGGATTGGATGGATCCATGATCTTTCGGCGAAAGATCCGTATTATATTTTGCCCATCGGCATGGCTATCATGATGTATCTGATGACGAAAATGACGCCGCAGACTACTACGGATCCGGCGCAGCAGAAAATGATGGCGCTGATGCCGCTGATGTTCGGCTTTTTCTTTTTCAGCCTTTCCAGCGGTCTGAATTTGTATATGTTTACGAGCAACCTGGTGGGAATTGCCCAGCAGCTTTATTTGAATCGTACGGAACCGCTGCCGTCTAGAAGCAAATTCAAGAAGAAAGCACTCGATGCCTGACGAACGAACTACAAGCGCGCGAAAACCGTTTATCAAGGAGCGCGCACAAGGCGAAGCGCGCCTCGACCACGAACGCGCCGCCTCGGAGTTGAAACGATTCCTGGATCTCGCAGTGAGCGAGATGGGACTGGCGATTGAGTGCGACATTTCGATGCCAGGTTCGCTGACGGGGGCACCCGGGGACAAGGACGTTGTAGTCGCCTTCCGAGGAGCGGATCAGGATTTTTTGCTCGAGCGAAATGCTGAGCTTCTATTAGCGCTCGAACACGTGGCGCATCGCTGGTTGCACCTCGATCCTCGGCTTCACGATCGCGTGCGCTTCGATTGCGGAGACTACCGGGCCGCTCGCTTGGAAGAATTGAAGCTTTCGGCACGGGTGGCGGCACAACGCGTTCGGGAAACGGGCCAGCCGTTTCGTTTCAATCCGATGCCCCCACGCGAACGGCGACTGATACATTTGGAATTGAACGGCGCGCAAGGTGTACGTACAGCCAGCGAAGGTGCTGGGGACCGCCGGCAACTCGTTGTTTATCCTGCCAACAAGAAATAATTCGCCACGAAAACTGCCCCATTAAATTTCAAGCATGTACCCGTCTTTGCCTACGTTGAAGCACTGTGTTCGTCCAATGCGGTCGGAGCGCCCGGCAGTTTCGTGGATGTGTCCGCAAAAGAGATAGGCAGGTTGATTCCTGGTCACCCACTCGCGGAGGGTTCGGCTGCCAGCGTGTTTTCCAGGCGCAAATTCATCCAGAGTGGTATTGAGCGGAGGGAAGTGCACGACTAGATATAACGGCTTAATTCCATCAAATTCGTCAAGAGCTTTTTTGATTTCTTCCTCTGTGTACTCTCCTGGAGTATTGAAAGGCGTGATATTGCTGTAGCCTAATCCAGCCCATTGAGTCGGACCGGATGCGGATTTCAACGTGCGGATCTGGCGATGAAAATCTATAAAACCATAGCGCTCGCAGAACGAATGAATCTCGCTCTGTGTTTCATGATTTCCAGGCAAGACCCAGACCTTTTTGCCGAGCGACTTTAGGATTTCGCCACAGCGATCTAGAATTTTACCGAAGTTCGATAAATCACCCGCAGCGATGAAAACGTCAGCCGGCTGTTTTGCTATTTTCTCGAGCGCGCGCAAATCTCCGTGAATGTCGCTGAAGATCAGGATTTTCATGGTGTTTCTCCGCTTCGTTGAGGCGAAATCCTTTGCATGTGACGCAAGAACATTCCGTCCGCTTGCCAGCCTTGTTCAAGTAGCTTGCCGGAGCTATCGAAAATCAAGCGGTAGGTAAAAGGTTGAGGCCCCTTGCGCCGCGTATTTACAAAGCGATTCTCGCCAATATCGACAATATGTTTGCCGTCTTCTGTGAAACTGTGAACCACCGGAAAACGCGCGAATTGCCAGAATAGTTGAACCTCAGGGAGTTGCAATGCGCGTGCAATAAATGAATCGGGTGGGGAATCGGCGGCGAAATGAAAGTCCGGCGGCGCCGGGTCTCGCAAATCAAAACGAGCTTGATAGACGCCATCGATTGAACGAATCACTCCGCCCCAATCAAGATACGAGGGAGGAAGAGGGAGAGCGCCCATGCGATCAATTGCAATCTTATTCGCGGAGGCAAATTCCTTTACACGCTGCAATGCCGCGTGGTGCGCAATGCCGCAAGCAAAAACGTAGGCGATCATGGCGTAGGTTCCGGCCTGACACCACGAAGAACGCTTAACGCGGAATCCCCAATCGCCCAGTGCGGGAACAAAAAATAATGCGGTCACGATGGCGCTCCCTAGCGCGACGATCCAGAGATGGAACGGAAATCCGGCTCGACCGGCGGCCGTCCACGCTCCGATGGCGCCTAGCGTGAAGAGGAACCACATCCAGACCGCGCGCATTCGGCTTTTCGCCTGGTTGCTATAGATCCACGCCGCGATCTGCGGCAGCAAAATGATCGCGGTGAAGCTGAAGTCGATAATGAACAACAGATCCCAGGAGACGCGCTGTTGTGAAATCGGCGTCCACATGCGCGTGCCGAACGAAGTCATCCCGTCGAGCACGATGTGGCTGGCTATTCCAATGCCATAGATTAACGTCAGCATCGCCCAGGAAGGGGTTTCTATTCCGCGACGCCTCGCGATCCAGCGTGTGAGCCAGGCGAGAAGCGCAGCAAAAAATGGAAGTCCGACGAAAGAGTGCGTAATTCCGCGATGGTATTTCACGATGGCCAGCGGGTCGGGTGAAACGATTTCGTCGATGATATCGATGTCAGGAAAAACCGCGCCGAGAGTTGCTGCGAAAATTGCCGCGCGCCCTTTACGGTCTGCCAAATACCCTTTGCCCAGCAGCGCGCCGGCTATCCCGTGAGTTATAGGATCCATGAATTCTTCAAGGAAGAAAAGTGTACACGATTGAAGCGGGTCAGGCGATTTCGATCAGCGGAGAACGCCGTGGAATAATTTCGCCGATGACCTGCGCGGACACATTAAAACGCTTCAGGGCTGCGATTGCGTAATCGGCCGACTCCGGAGCAATCGAAACAAGTAGTCCGCCGGAGGTCTGCGGATCAAAAAGAAGAGCGCGAAATTCTTCCGTAACTTGGTCAAGGAAGTTGACGCAACCTTCGCAAAAGTCGCGGTTGTTCTTCAGGCCGCCGGAGAAAAAATGGCCGCGCGCTGCCTCCACCGCTCCCGGAAGATAGGCGATTTGTTCGTGATTGATCTGCATCGAGATGGCACTGCCGACGGCCATCTCTCTGGCATGCCCCAGCAAGCCAAAACCGGTTACGTCGGTAACTGCGTGAATCGGACCTTCACCGTTTAGGGTTGACTCAACTTCATGCAAAGCCGAAGCCGCGTCGCGGTTCAGACGAGTCATCGAATCGGTTGCAGCGGCAACCCAAGCTGCTTCGGCCAAGCCCTGCTTTAACGCTGTAGCAATCACGCCTGTACCGAGAGGCTTGGTGAACAGAAGAACGTCCCCAGGCCGCGCCCCAACATTCTTCCAGACTTTTCCGGGATGGATCACTCCAGTAACGGCATAACCAAACTTCAACTCATCGTCTCGAATGGAATGTCCGCCGACAACAGTGCAACTCGCTTCGGACATTTTTGAAAGGCCGCCGCGGAGTATTTCTTCGAGAATTTCCGGTGCGCCCGAAGTTGGAAAGGCCACAATCGTTAGCGCCGAAATCGGGCGACCGCCCATGGCGTATATGTCGCTGAGAGAATTTGCGGCAGCAACCTGACCGAACAACGATGCATCGTCTACGATTGGTGTAAAGAAATCTACGGTTTGAACGATAGCTAAGTCATCCGATAGTCGGTAGACCGCCGCGTCGTCACTGGTTTCAAAGCCGACCAGAACATTTGGATCGCTTTGTCGCGGCAAGCGCTTCAGAACAGCATCCAGAATTGCTGGACTGAGTTTCGCCGCGCAGCCGGCGGCCTTTGCGGTTGTGGTCAAACGAATGGTTTCCGGCAAGCGATCTCCTGAAATAACGCAGTCTTGATTATAGCGCTTTGACGCGGTTTGATTTAGCGCCGGGGAAATTATGATGTGTGGACATACTCAGGCGCGTGCCGCCACCGAACGAATTGGAATGGTGACTGGCTTTGAAGTCTGCGTGGAACCCAGCATGTGGCAGCTTCCGTCGAAGACGGCGCCCGGTTCTATCAGAACGCAAGGAGCATGGATCTCTCCAGTCACAATGGCCTTGGTTTGAATTTCGACTCTGCCCTTCGCTCGGATAACTCCGTCGAACCGGCCGGCGATTATCACGTAGTTGCCATCGATCTCGCCTTCCACAGTTGCATGTTCGCCCAGAATTAATGTTTCTTCGGAAACGAGGGTTCCCTTCATCGCCGAGTCAATTCGGAAAGTGCCGGTCGATTCGAGTTTGCCTTCGAGCTTGACCCCACGCTCGAGGAAACCGGTCCATTCTCCGGAGTCATGCCGTTTGTTACGATCGAACCACGCCATTTACGATTTTTACCCCGCGCCTAATTTATCCGCGTAGAGGTTCTATTTAAGCATCAATTGGTCGTAAAGGCGGGTTAAATCACTATCGTCATAGTATTCAAAGATCAACTGGCCCGGCTTACCTGACCGACGGGGATGTATAAGCACCCGTGTTCCATACTCGCGCTGAAGTTCCTCAAGAGCAGCCTTCGTGTTGGGGTCGGCTTGATTGAGTGATGGAATACCACGCGCACGTGGGCCGCGAGTTGCAAGGCGTTCGACTTGGCGGACCGTCATCCCCGTACGTGCGATTCGCCGTGCAATCGCCACGCGAGCACCGGAGTCTGCGATTGCAAGCAGAGCTCGGCCATGACCAGAGCTTAGTTTGCCATCTTCAAGTAATGTGAGGATTGATTCCTCAAGTTTGAGGAGTCGTACCGCATTGGCAATCGTTGTACGATCTTTTCCGGTTCGTTCAGCGACCTCTTCCTGTGTGAGGTGAAATTCCTCGGTGAGACGCTGGAAAGCATGGGCCTGCTCAACTGGATTCAAATCTTCGCGCTGAAGATTTTCAACCAGGGTCATCTCGAGTGCCATCTCGTCAGGCACGTTGCGAATGACTATTGGCACGCGACTCAATCCGGCGCGCTGCGCTGCGCGCCAGCGTCGTTCACCCGCAATGAGCTGATGGCGTGCACCGACCTTGCGAGCTACTAGCGGTTGCACGATCCCGCTCGCTCGTATTGAGCGCGCTAGCTCCTCGAGCGCCTCCTCGCGGAATCGGGAGCGAGGCTGGTATGGGCTCGGGTCGATCAGGTCGATATCGACGTTCAGGAGACCGTCAGCTGGCGCCAGAGCTGGAGCTGCCGCCGTCGCCGCCGCTGGTCCCGTCGCCGCCGGTTGTGCTGAAGTTAGGACCGGTGATGGTTGCGCCGCCATCTGCCCCTGCGCTGGCGGCTGCTGCTGATTCGGCTCGGGTTCCCTGATCAGCGCGCTCAGACCCTTGCCCAACGCGTTTCTGGGCATTTGCAATAACCTCCTTGGCTAGTTGCACGTAGCTCTCTGCACCTTTACTATGTATGTCGTAGAACATTACGGGCATGCCGTGGCTTGGAGCTTCAGCCAAACGTACATTTCTCGGTATCACGGTCTCAAATACCTGCCCGCCGAAGAAACTCCGCAGATCGGCGGCGACCTGTTTGGAGAGTGTTGTGCGATCGTCGTACATCGTTAGCAATATGCCTTCAATTGCAAGCGTCGGATTTATGGTTCTTCGAAGACGCATCAACGTATCGAGAAGTTCGGATACGCCTTCCAGGGCCAGATATTCGCATTGAATAGGGACGAGGACCGAGTCGCTCGCTGCTAATGCGTTCAGGGTGAGAAGGTCAAGCGCTGGCGGGCAATCAATCAGAACATATGCATATTTGTCCCGTATTGCGGCTATCGCGGCTTTCAAACGGTATTCCCGGTTTTCCATGTTAACGAGTTCGACTGCAGCTCCAACTAGATTCTTATCCGATGGAATTAGCTCTAACCCCTCGACTTGTGCATCCAGAGTGATCCTCTCTATCGATTCGTCCAAGATGAGAGCTTGATATAGAGTTCTTCGGGCAGGATCCTTTGGAAATCCGAGTGCGCTGGTGGTATTTCCTTGCGGGTCGCAGTCGATTATTAGAGTTTTTTGGTCCGACGCGGCAAGCGAGGCGCCTAGATTAACGGCAGTGGTTGTTTTACCAACTCCACCCTTCTGATTTGCGATAGAGATGATGCGAGCCAATAACGGGTCCCTCGCGCGAGAATGTAGCAGACCCCTCTAAGAAGATGCAAGTTGTTTCACGTGGAACTATTGAGGTGAGCCGAAGTCAGAACGTTCCACGTGGAACATTCCGATTACTTGCGAGCTCCGACAAGAATAGAGCGTCGATCACTATTCGGGATGAGTATAGGCGGGCGCCATTCGATCGAGGATTCATCTTGCAATTTAACTGCGTCATCCTGGCCTAGCCATAGCACTAGCGCTCCGCCTGATGCCAAGCTCTCTTGCGCCCATTCGATGAGACCTTCATAACCACCCAGAGCTCGCGCCGTGATGAAGTCAAAATCGCGGGCGCGTTCGTCAAGGTCTTCAAATCGAGACCGAAAGACCTCTGCCCGGACAAGGCTAAGTTCGCGAATACATTCGGACAAGAAAGTTGCCTTCTTCGTATTTGATTCTATAAAGACTAAATCTAGGGTCGGAATGAGAATCTTCAAAGGGATTCCTGGGAAGCCTGCGCCTGAACCAACGTCGGCGAGCCGACCATCCCGAATGGGAACAGCCGATGCGGCGAACATGCTTTCGCCGAAGTGGAATCGCAAAATCTGCAGGGGATCGGTTATCGTGGTGAGGGAAGTTCTCTCATTCCACCGCCGAAGCAATGAAATATACTTTTGTATGCCTGATCGGATGTCCGAGTTCGCCGAGACTCCGTACTCCTGAAGCGTCCTGTCTATCAACTCGTCTGAAATAATCGGCATAAGCTAGCTGCTAAGTATTTTATTTACCGCAATTTGAAAGAAACAGCGCGCTCGGTGACATCCATCAGGCAGACTATTATAGCAGGCATGAAAACACTACTAAGAAGTTGACGGCGAAGCCCCAGCAATAGCTCAACGAATAGCCTATGGGTATGCGATTATTACTATATATATAGTTTATATTTCATGACACAGGAAATCGAAATCGGGCCAACCAGAGTCTTTTTCCTAGAAAAGTGGTCGAAGCTCCACGAACGGTTGACGCGCCGGAAAACCTCCGAGACCCGGACGAAGCAAGGAACTGGAGTTGACAGCGGTAATTGTCCCTCGTATCGTTCTTGGTTCTATGACCAACATGAAAATTCTTGTGATCGGTGGCGGCGGGCGCGAACACGCCATCGTCTGGAAATTGCGGCAGAGTGTTGGCGTCGAGAAAATCTGGTGTGCTCCCGGGAATGGAGGGATTGCGACAGAGGCCGAATGTCTGCCGTTAGATCTCGGAAATGTCAGCACGGCTGCATATCTGGCGAAGAAACTCGGTGTTGATCTTACGATCTGTGGGCCGGAATTGCCGCTGGTTCGCGGTATCGCGGACGAATTTGCAAAGCGCGGCTTGGCGCTGTTGGGTCCGACAAAAGAAGCAGCCCAGCTGGAGGGAAGCAAAGTTTTTGCAAAGAAGTTTATGGAACGGCACGGAGTTCCGACGGCGTCGACCTACGGAATTTACGATTCGCCCATTGACGCATACACGTCGCTATGTTCAGTTGATTGGCCGTTAGTGGTGAAGGCAGACGGATTATGCGCGGGAAAAGGCGTATTGGTGACCTCCTCGCCGGACGAGGCGTCTGAATTCATCGACCGTCTAATGGATAGACGCGAATTCGGAGACGCAGGCAAGCAAGTTTTATTGGAAGAGGGCCTGGCGGGACCAGAGCTTTCCTACATCATACTCAGTGATGGAAAGAACTTCGTATCTCTGGCAGCAGCTCGCGATCATAAACGCGCGTTTGATGACGATCAGGGCCCCAATACGGGAGGGATGGGCGCTTTTTCCACCGCTGATCTTTTGCCACCTGAGCTGGAGATGAAAATTCTCGAGACAGTCGTACAGCCAACGCTAGCCGGTCTTCAAAAGGATGGTCTCACCTATCGAGGCTTTCTCTATTTTGGATTGATGCTTACGCCGGATGGACCAAGAGTCCTGGAATACAATTGCCGGCTCGGCGATCCGGAGACGCAAGCGATTTTGCTGCGTGCCGATTTTGATTTTGCGGATGCGTGCGCTCATGCCGCCCGAGGGGACCTTTCACCGTTGCAGGCGAAATCTTCTGCCGCGGCGAGCGTGTGCCTAGTAGTGGCTTCGGAAGGTTATCCCAACGATCCAAAGCTCGGCAAAGAAATCGAAGGACTCGATGCTGCCGCAAAGGTTCCTGGAGCCGTAATTTTTCATGCGGGTACGCGACGGGAAGGTGAAAAGTATTACACCTCTGGTGGACGAGTTCTAAGCGTCGGCGCCAGCGGAGATAATTTGTCGGCGGCTTGCAGAATCGCTTATGAAGCTGCGAGCAATATCCGAATCGATGGCGCGCATTACCGAAAAGACATCGGAAATTCCAAAGTCGCCGGAAACGCTGCCTCGGAGTCATCGAATGGCTGAAGTGCTGCATCTTTTTACCTGCTTAGTTCACAGGTTTCCGATGCAGGAAGTGGAGCAGGCAGAGGCAATGGCAGATAAAGGGTTCCGCGGGTGCATTCATGGTCGCCGCGGATCGAAACGCCAGGTTCTTCTGATGGATTCGGAAACGCTCGGGCGTTTTGATATTGCGCCAGGCGCGGTGAAGGAAAACGTGACCACTGTCGGAATCGATTTCAAAACGCTGAAGGCAGGGCAAAGCCTTCGCGGCGGCGAAAGTCTTTTGGAAATCACGGGCCCGTGCGATCCGTGTCCGCGAATGGATGAAATTCGAATGGGTTTGCAGCAAGAATTGCGTGGCCAGCGAGGCTGGCTCTGCAAAGTTATCGAAGCAGGAATAATTCGCAAAGGCGACCGCATCGAAGTGGAAGCACTCCCGCGAAAACAACTGGCGATACAGGATGTAGACTAGGAGATGGAAAAAGTGTCCAACGAGAATAAACACGAAGGCGCAGCGCTGGTAGGAATTCTGATGGGGTCGGATACGGATTATCCAGTGATGAGCGAGGCGGCAAAAACTCTGGAGAAATTTGGAATTCCCTACGAATTGGAAGTCGTGTCTGCGCATCGCACGCCGGCGCGCGCGCATGAGTACGCGACCACAGCTTCCAAACGAGGGTTGAAAGTCTTGATCGCCGCTGCCGGCGCAGCTGCCCACCTTGCGGGAGTGATCGCCGCTAACACCACGCTGCCGGTGATCGGAGTTCCCATGGGCACCAGCACGTTGAACGGCCTAGACGCGCTGCTATCTACGGTGCAAATGCCAGGCGGAATCCCCGTCGCGACTATGGCTATCGATAAGGCGGGAGCAGTGAACTCCGCAATTTTCGCTGCGGAAATCCTGGGGCTTTCTGACTCGGCGATTGCCGGCAAACTTGTCGCGCACAAACAAGATCTCGCGCGTTCAGTGAACGAGAAGAATGCACGCCTAAAGCAGCAAGTTGCGGAAAAGAAGTAGTCCCGGACGTCTACTCCGAATTTCCTCTTGTTCCAACCAAGCGAAAACGGAGTCGTTTCACCACCGAACTTCGACCGCATAATTCTTCAATGCGGTTGTAGAAGCGAAGGCGCCTCGGCTGGGCTCTCTTTTTGCTCGCTTGGCCTGGTAGCCTCAGCCGGCGGTCTCAAAATCCAGCTAAATCCTGTTTCTTCGTTGACGACAGCGAAAGTCTCACGGGCGTTAGGTGACGCCACAATATTCAACGCTGCCCGTAAAAACTGAATCGCATCAACCGCCAGTATTTTATTACTCTCACCACGCACGAAACGATCGCGCACGTCGCGCATTTTTGCGTCCGTTGAACAAAGTTTATCGATCCCAGGATCATTCTGCCGAATCCGATCAATGAGCGTAGGCCTTGAATCCTCTGGCGGGTATTTAAATTCCACCAGGGTCTTCGCTTGGCCTTTTTCAGGCGGCCAAAATTGCCGATACTGCGGCAACGGAACGTGCGTGTCGTAGTAATCTTCTCGCTGAATTGCTTGCTGAAGAGTAAAGGTTAACTGCCAAATTTCCGGGCCGTAGCTTTGCACGTAATCTGCGAGAATCAGTTCTGCGACCGGCTCGTTTGGCGGCAAAGTTATTTTCCCATGGAGATTTCTGGCAATTTGGTTCAAGCGTTCGGCGACCCCGTGTCCGACCGAATCAATGTCGGCAGCTTCCGCATCCGGCGCAGCTTGCTGCAAATGCGGTCCCATGGAAGCGACTGGGTCGTGCAGGTGCGGCAATTCGCTGTCGAGACGAGCGATTTCAAGGTGCGAGGCAGGTGACGTCCATTCGACGGCGCCTAGAAAAACGCCCGTACGTCTGGAACCCAGGTCCACGGGAGTCGGGAGTCGCGTCTGCGGCTCGACCGGATTTTCGATTGTCGCAATGAGTATGGCGTCCTTCACCACCGCGATAATCACGCGGCCTGCCGAGAGATTTGCGACGATTTCATCGCCGGGTGTGTCCTGCCTTTGCTGCGAAGCGGCGTCCTGAGAAAGAAAAAGAAGCATGGGCGACAGAGCGAAAAATATTGTTGCGAGAGATACTAACGTTCTAAATCGAAACCGACGACCAAGGGGAGAATTGCGGCGATCGCCCATACCTCGACGGTACCACAAATTCTCAAACGGCCAATAATCCGACGTTGGGTCCGCCATGTTATACTCCCTAAATATCATACGAACCTAGCTATTCACGGCGATGATGAGATCCCCCCAAAACATCAAACACAATGGACGCCCTGTCTCGGAAATTCTTGAATCGCACCGGCGCTTCGTGCGTGGCGATGAAACTGGCGCTCGCGCGGATTTATCCGGCGCTGATCTCTCCCGCATAAATTTGGAGCGCGAAAATCTGGATCTGGTAGATTTTCACGGCGCAAATCTGGAAGGCGCAAATTTGCACGACGCCAGGCTTTCCTCCACGAACTTAAGCAAGGCGAAGCTGCGCCGCGCGGATCTGCGCAAGGCCGATTTAACCGAAGCCAATCTGAGCGAAGCCGATCTCACGGAAGCCAAGATTGGCGGGGCCGAGCTTTTCCGCGCAGACTTGCGTGGCGCGATCCTGCGTGGCGCAAATTTGGTGGCTTCAAATTTCCGCTTGGCCGAAGTCCGCGGCGCAGATTTTAGCGGCGCTGACTTGAAGACGACGGTCCTTCGCGAGACCAATCTCGATGGTGTGGATCTTTCAGGCTTGGATCTAAGCACAACTTTGCTTCCACGCGGTTACAAGCTTCCCACTCCTGCGAAAAGTTAGATGAAGAAGAGCGCAACTCCGAATCTGCCCTGGGTTCCAGTGGAAGATTACAAGCATCCCACGGGCTGGACTGCCTCCGGACAAAGCGAAGCTCATTCGCGCGCTTACTGTGAAAAGCTCGAGCACGGACAGATTCTTTTCTTTCGCGAGCCACCCTTCGACTTCCCCGCCGCTGACCAGAAATTCCTGCTCGAGCAGGAATGGTCGGAGCTACGCATGCATAAAAATGTTTCATACCGGCCGAGCGAAGATTCCCTGCGCGGAGTTTCCGGCGACCGCGAGACGATTAGCCGGCTGCAATCAATCATGCGCAACTACAGCGCGCAGGTTACACAGTTCCTGGGAACGTTTTTGACGCCGTACGCCGGCAAATGGAATCAGGATTTCGCCAGTTTTCGGCCGCTTGAAGAAGAAGGCCGCGACCTGCCGCTGCACAAGCGCAACGACCTGTTGCACGTGGATGCGTTTCCTAGCCGCCCCACACGCGGAGCGCGCATCTTGCGGGTATTTACAAATCTAAACCCCAAGAAGCCGCGTGTTTGGCGGACCACCGAGGGATTTGAGGTTCTCGCGCGTCGATACGCCGGTGGGGCTGGGCTGCAGGACATCGCTGAAGATAATTCGTTCCTGAGCCGCACGGTGCAGGACTTTGGCTCCAAGCTTGGTTTTGGCGTGATCGGACGAACGCCCTACGATATGTTCATGCTTCGCTTCCACGATTTTCTGAAGGAAAACACGGAATTTCAGAGGGAGTGCCCGAAGACTCAGTTGGAATTTCCGCCGCGAGCGACTTGGCTGGTTTTCACCGATTGCGTGGCGCATGCGGTAATGTCAGGCCAGTACGCCATGGAGCAGACGTTTTTGATTCCACCGAAAGCGCTTGTTGCGCTGGAGGCCGCGCCGTATCGCATTCTTGGCAACATTGCGGGCCGCGCGCTGATTTCCTGATTCGACCACCCGATTCCACCGCTAAAACCTGTTGGGATGCTACTTGCCGGCGAGAAACTCGGCAGTATCCTCGCCGAACCCCGCGGCAGTGCCTCGCACTGGCGTAGTACGGCGGCGTGTTTCAATTCCCAGCCGTTTAATCTTTTGATTGAGTGTCGAGAGCGGGACCTGAAAACGCTCGGCCGCCTCGGTTTGATTCCAATTCGTGCGCTCCAGCATGTCAACGATGATGCGGCGTTCAACTTCTTCCAGGATCTGGAAGAGAGACGGTGAACTTCCGAATTCTCCAGCTTCTCCGGGCATGGGCGGCAAGAATTCCGCGAGCTGCAAGCGGACGCCTTTCACGATTTCGCGAGAGCGTACACTTTCGGGCAGAAGTTCAGCATCCATGGATTCCTGCGTAGAAAGAACGATCGCGCGCTCGACCACATTTTCCAGCTCGCGAACGTTTCCGGGCCAATCGTAATCCATTAGCAGCTTCATGGCTCCATGTGTGAATGTGCGCGGCGGTTTGCCATTTTCCTGGCAGAACTGATCAAGGAAGCGCTCGATTAGCAAAGGAATGTCTTCTTTCCGTTCACGCAGCGGAGGCAGATGCAAAGAGATCACGTTCAGCCGGTGAAACAAATCTTCGCGGAAGCGGCCTTCGCGAACGAGCTTCATCAAATCTTCATTGGATGCCGCAAGAATCCGCACGTCAACTTTGATCGTCTCAGTGCCGCCCAAACGCATGAACTCGCGCTCTTGAATCACGCGCAGAAGCTTGGCCTGCGTTTCCGGGCTGATGGTGGAAATCTCATCGAAAAAGATAGTGCCTTGGTCGGCTACTTCGAAGAGGCCCTTCTTCGAGGCGATGGCGCTAGTGAAAGCGCCCTTCACATGCCCAAAAAGCTGCGATTCCAGGAGGTCGGCGGGAATGGAGCCGGTATTGATGGGGATGAACGCTTTGTCCGCGCGGGTGGAAGCTGAATGAATCGCTTTGGCAAAGACTTCTTTACCGGTTCCGCTCTCGCCGGAGATCAGGATCGTCGAGCGAGAAGGCGCGACCTGCGTAACCAGGTCGAGCACGGTCTGCATCTTTTCGCTCTTGCCGACGATGTTCGGAAAGTTGTACCGCTGCTTGAGAGCGCGCTTTAGCTGGACGTTTTCGTCTCGCAGCCTGCGGCCTTCGATAGCCAGCGACACTTGGGCAATCAGCTCATCGTTAGACCAAGGTTTGGTAATGAAGTCCTGAGCGCCGCCTTTGAAGGCTGCGCGAGCCATGTCGATGGACCCGTAGGCAGTGATTAATATGATGGCGAGTTGCGGGTCGCGTCGGCGAATTTCGCGCAGCAATTCCAGGCCGTTGCGGTCAGGCAAGCTGACGTCGAGCAGCATGAGATCGAAGGGATGATCTTCGAGCTGCCGTAGCCCAGCTTCTCCGGAATCCGCCAGCGTCACCTGGAAGCTTTCGGAGGTGAGCAGCGCTTCCAGCCCCTCGCGAATTTCCACTTCATCATCAATTACAAGAATGGAGCCTTTAGGCATGGACTGCCTTCCTAGCTACGGGAAATTCTAGCCGGAAGGACGTTCCCTTACCGGGCGTCGAGCGCACGTCAACCTTACCCGCGTGCTCTTTTATAATCCCATAGCTCACCGAAAGACCCAGCCCGGTGCCCCGTCCGGTGGCCTTTGTAGTAAAAAATGGATCGAAAATACGAAGGAGATTTTCCGCCGGAATGCCTGAGCCGGTATCGGTAACTTCCACGGCTACCGACCCGTTGTGTGCCCTGGTGCGTACTTCCAGCATACCGCCGCTTGGCATGGCGTCACGCGCGTTCATAAACAGGTTCAGAAAAACCTGCTGCAGGCGCGTCATAGAGCCCAGAACGGGCGGCAGCTTTTCCGTGTAGTTCTTGATCACGTTCACTTGCGCTGTTTTGAATGGATGCTGCACGAGCGTAAGGGTTTCTTCCAACACGGAATTTAAATCTACCTCCACAAACTCTGCCGCACCGGTCCGAGAAAAGTTTAGCAGGTTGTTCACTATTTCGCTGGCGCGGAAGGTCTGCTTTACGATCCGCTCAATTGTTTTTTGGCGCGGATCGCCCGCGGGAATCTGCTTGGCAAGCATCTGGATGTAATTCGAAATCACCGCTAGCGGCGTATTCACTTCGTGCGCCACGCCGGCAGCCAGCAAACCCAGCGAGGTTAGCTTTTCCGTCTGCACCATTTGTTCTTCCAGGCGCACGCGCTGGGTTATGTCGTCGAGCAAAATCAGCCGGCCCAAACGAGCGCCATTTTTCCCCACCAGAGGCGCAATCGAAGCGTTGATAACAAGTCGTCGTCCAGCGGGAGTATTTAGATGAAATTTGTAAATCCCGGAAACACGGTCGGCGGTGTAACGCGACGAAATTTCAACCACTAAATCCGGAGGAAGGACGTCCTGAAGGCGCCGCCTCAGCGCTTCCCGGCGCGGAATGCCCAGCAAATTTTCGAGCTGTGGATTCCAGGATTCGATGCAATCTTCCAAATCGACGGTGAGCACGCCGATATTCAATGACTCCACGATATTTTCGCTGAAATCCTTTAGACGCTCGATTTGCATGGCCTTCTGTTCGAGGGATTGATAAAGGCGCGCATTCTCGATGGCAATGGCCACATAACCCGCAATTGTGGACAGCAATTCAAGGTCATCGCTCGATAGATAATCGCCATCTACGGTCTTGCCCAAGCCGAGAATCGCCACGGTGCGTTCGCGGAAGCGGCAGGCGATGAAATAATTCAGGTCGAGCTCTTCCAGCGTACGCCTGACGGGCTCACTTTCCTCCGTCGCCGCGCGCGCGGATTCAAAGAACATGCACCCGCGTTCCAGCGCAGACCGCGAAGGATCCAGGAAGGACAAATCAAGCGGGCCTTCTGGGCGCAGTCCCATCGAACGCGAAAGCAAAAACTGGCCTGCGTGCGCGGGATCCTCAAGGAATACAGCCAAGCGATCTACCAGCAGCGTTTGCGAAATTCGATCAAGGACGGAGCCGACCAGTGGCTCAAGGCGAACTTCGTTCGTCAACGCGCGGCCGAATTCGATGAGCGTGCGCCGGTAGTCTAGACGATCGCGGTAGAAAAACCGGTCAAGTCGCGTTTGCATCCAGCCGCGAACGGGTTCGAACAGAAACGCCGCCACCACAATCGCTATCACGCCACCGGCCGGGCCTGTAGGCCATCGGGTGTGGAATGTCTCGCCAATGAGCGCGATGCCCGCGAAATAAATTCCTACAATGGCTGCTGTAGCAAATGTGTAAGCAAGTCCGCGCTTGAAAATGATGTCCACGTCCATCAGCCGGTAGCGGATGATGGCGTAACCGAAACAGAGGGGGATCAGAGCCAAAGAGAAGACCGAAAGTTTCATCCAAGGCTGAGGAACCCAGCTTTCCGTACGCGGCAACACGTAAAACAAGAAAAAGGGAACGATGCCCGCGATTGTTCCGCCTGTGACCCATTTCAATTGCTGGCGCAATACGCCGCTAGGAGCCCTGAAATAACTAGCCAGAAAAATTCCCGCGGCGATCATGAAGTAAATGCCGAGGTAGAAAAGATCTAAAGTATCCAGGAAATTGCGGCTCTCGATCGACGGCAGGAAATCCAGTGTCCCGGTCGCCACAAAAACCTGGAGAGCTAGCAGCGCTAGAGGGAGGCTGTAAAGCGCGACAAGTTTCAGCCAAAGCGTGCCCCGGCGTTCCGGAAATACGAGTGCGAAGTGGACCAACAAGGCTGGTTGTAGAAACCAAGCTACGGACTGCGTCCAATAAATGGTGGTGTCAAAGGAGTTCAGCTTCCCGGTGTAATGAAAGCTGTAAAGAATAAACGAAACCAAACAAAAAATGTAAAAATGAACGGCGCGCGGAGCATTCCAGCGCCGAACGAAGATGAAGAGCCCGATGAAAATGTAGAGGAGCGCGGTGATCCGCAGATAATTTTCGATCGAAGAAGACGAATCCTGCGGCGCAGTCACCAGCGGAGTCTCAAATCCCGCCCCGCCGCGATGCATCTGGTAGCGCACTTCCGTCCAAGGTCCGGCATGAAACAAGATTCGGGTAACGTCGGTGGCGCGATGGACAGGAATGCCTCGTACGGCCGTTACGACGTCCCCTTCCTTGATTCCCGCCTTAGCGCCGGGGGAGTCGGCGACCACATGCCAAGCTACGACACCCTGTTGCGTATCCAGCCAAGTCACACCATCATCTGGAAGGATAAAACGTGAGCGCTGCTGGAAATTCAGGTAAGCAAATACAATTGCAGATAGAGTGAGAAGCGCCAGAACGACCGCGCCAAGTCGCATTCGGAGACTATCGTTCATCCAGCTACACCCGTAACACACGCCGAAACAACAATAGATGCTAGCACGTCGACTTCCACGATATTATGGATTCTAATAAGTACATCGGCTTTCGAATGAATAATTTACGGAAGCCTCTGTTAGCGGAGAGCGCCACAATCCCGTTTGTGGAAGGCATGTTCCCGATTCCGGTACACTCTGACGCGGTTAGAACTGGAAGCTTAGCCCGCCACGCAGGTATCGGTAAGTAGGAATTAGGACAACGCGACCATCGCTGGTCGTGAGGGGAACATAGCCCTGAGCCAGAAGGTTCCCGCAATCGGCCAAAATTTCGGCGTGGCCGGGAATGAAACTCGGCAGTGGCTGACGAATGCCTAGGCTCAAGTACGGGTCTAGGTTATACAGAGATTGGCCATAAGGATCCACAGCGGACACGACCGGTCCGTTGATCCACTTATAGCCTGCCGTAAGTCTTGTCCCGACCTTGGGAGCCTTTGCCGTGATATGAACGCCGGCACTTTGACGATAGCGTGTCTCTAGCTGGTTTCGTAGGATGGCTTCCGACGGATCCTCAGTGGGAGACAAGGCCCCGGCATATTCGTAAATAATCGTGGCGCTCACGTTGTCTGAAAGCCGCTGGTGATAGGCGACTCGCGTTCCTAGCGAGCTGGACTCCCCGGCATCATAGGCAAAGACGTTGGAGAAAAAGTCCTGCAAGTAGTCAGGTCCGGTGACGGATCCATGCCCAAAAACTGCGGTGTGGGAAGAACGGTCATTAAATACAGATACCGTAACGCTGGAGTCCTTGTTGAAAGTGTGCTCGACAGCTAACTCTTCATGCGAGCCATTCTCGAGTACCGAGTGCCCATCGCGCTGCAAAAGTATCGGAAATTCATCGAGCGTATTCAGGGCGGACTGCAGCGTGCTTTGATCTCCGGCGGAATCCTGCCAGCCATTAGTTGCAAACAACACAGAAGCCTGCCAGCTAGGCGTGATCTGAACGGCAACCTGAGCGCGTGGCCGCGCCGCGGCCGTCGTGCCAGCGAGACCGGCCATTACTAAGTCAGAACCGTAACGGATGCTGATGCGGTCACCGACCGTAAAAGAATTGTCAAAGGACATCCGAAGTCCGCGGAAGGTCGGCCCGTTAGGTCCAAGCTGCGACTCCCGTAACAGCAGGGTAGCCACCGGCCCTACGCCTGGTTTGCCAGACGGAATCCATTGCGTTGCAAATCCGCCAGAATAAGAGCCGCTCTCGTAACTGAACTGACTAGCCATCAGTAACTGCTGGTTACCGCCCAAACCCATGTCATATACCAAAGCGGTTCCTGGCGAATCGGCAGGGTTTGAGACGGAACCGGGATGGTCGGAACCCGAGGTCAGCTCAAGCCGCATTTTCCCTGCCTGAGATTGAGAAGTTTCAAACTGCGCGGGTGGAGCGCCGAGGATCACATCATCGTCTTGCCAGCGCAGAACCGGTCGCGTAGCGGCCGCGCTTCTCAAGACCCAGGTCCATTCGTCAGCACTTACCTGCTGGTCAGGTTGCCTACGCAGTTTTTCCAGCGACGAAAACACCGATCCCAGAACAATCTCGAGCAGGGTCGTGTGCTCGTCGTTTACCTGAATATGTTGTTCGATTACTGGTAGAAAGCCGGCGAGAGTTACCTTGATCGAATAAGTCCCGGAAGGAAGCAAGTCGGTGGAAAAACGCCCGCGATCGTTCGTCAGCAGTTCAATCGAAGATAGCTTCAGAAGTTGGTCGGAGCTGACAAAAATCGTGGCGCCCATTTGCGGGGTCCCGGAAGAATCAAGCACCACACCGGAAATTTTGCCGGAGTTTGGCGCAGCCATCGCCGGCATAGCCAGCAGGCATAGAAGAAGTCCGAAAACCGACAAGCGCATCATTCGCATGCTCACGAGGTCACCTCGCGTGTGAAACCGCTGCGGAACCCGCTTTCACCGTAAAGTCCATGGCCGGAGTAATCGTTTGCTTCGTTAAGTTGTCTGTAACCGCCACTTCCAGCTTGTAAGCGCCGGGAGGCAGCGAGCCCAGCGTGATAATATTTTCTAGCGTCAATTCCTCGCCGTGCTCAGGCAGTTTTTCCTTTGGAATGTCGAATTTCAAAACCGGCTCGGTAGTCTTGTCCTTCATCACGCGGTATTCCACAGTCGCGTCTGATTTGTGCGTCTGGTCATCCACTTTCAGATTATAGATTTGCAGGAAAACGCCCATGCCATCCGAGGCCGCGAATGACGCGTCCAGCTTCGGCCTGACCTTCACGTCACCCAAGACGAACTGGCCCAGCCCGATATCCTTCGACGAAACTGGCGTAATTTGATCCGCGAGAATGAGCGAGCTCGATGACAGATGATCGTCTTCGAAGCGCGGAACCGCCAGCCGCGTGTTTACCACGCCAACATTTCCGTTGTTCACGTCCTTTAGCACGATATCCAGGCGATACAGGCCGGGGCTTAGCGGCACAGCCTTCTGGTAAATCGACGGAACTGCGCGAGCCTGTTGCAGCAAGCTAGCCGGAACGTCGCGCTTAACCGTATCTTCGAATGTTTGCACGATGCGGCCGCTCAACGTGCTGATTCGCGCGAAAAGATTCACGGTGGCGGAATCGACGCCCTGCTTCTCCTGAAAGCTCAGTTGGCCGGTCGGAATTTGAACGGTAATTGGCACGAGGACCGTGTCGGACGTGATCCGCAAGAAATAGAAGCGGTAGTCAAATTTCACCTGATCGCGAACGACTCGGGACGTAACCACCGCCTCAAGATCCTTGAATTTAACCGGTGGAGCCTGCTGAATCTTGGCGTACAGCTCGAGTCGCGTAAATTCATTCATGGCTTCGGTGGCCATTCCGATCGGAGCAGCGTCGTGCGTGCCGTCGGTGTTATTGAATCGCGAGGTCTTGCTAGCCAATCCCATCGACTCCATCTGCGTAAGGCCGGCGCCCGGAACCATCAGGAGTGCGTCTTTTTCGCTGGGATCCATGGTGAGATGGTATTCGCCGCTCATCGTGGGATCTACGAACTCGAGTATTACGTTTTCTCCTATCCCTTCCAGATAGCGATAGCGCCAATCTTCGAACGGATATGTGGAGGTTTCGCCGCCGCCTTCTTCTGCTGGCCGTTCATAGCTTCCGCCCGAAGGATGCGATTCAATTTCATCCGCCGGTCCCCACATGATGTAAATGCGGCCGCGATCGGTTTTCCAACCCGGGATGCCAGAGGAGAAGTGCTCGTTCACGTAAGCTATTCTGCGGTAGTGCTCTTCTTTAAAAGTGTTGTCAGCGGATTCGGGGTCAGGATTGCGGCGCTGCCAGAAGGCCTCGATGAACGATTCACGCTCCTCGTTCGTCGCAAGGTGAAGAAATGCGCTGCGCTCTTCCGGGGATATGATGTAAACAACATCCTCGTCGAGCCATTTCCTATATTGGGAATCGAGTTCTTTTCTGAGCTCTTTATCGCTCTTGGCTTTTTGTTTTGCGGACTTCTTCGCGGAGTTCTGGTCTGCGGGAGGATTCTGCTGATTTTGTGATTCGCCCTGCGCATAGGCCAGCTGTACAGACCCGAAGGTCACAGCCAAAATGCCAACAAGAAACACCCTTGCGCAACGGCCCATAATTAACCTTTTTCCCCTATTTGGTCAAAAATTCTAACCTGTCCCAAGGTACAGGTCAACGCTAGTTTCCGGACACCTATACGTGTATGAGCACGTTATATGGAATGGGGTTGCCTGTCCTTTATGCGTCGGGAGGCAGCCAATCAACACTGTTTCTTTCCGGCTCGAATGCATCTAAAATGGAACTGCAAGGGCGTAACCCCACCTTGACCGCACCTGTGGACGAGCCGAACTCGACCGCTTGCTCATCGTGGGACTGGAAGCCTCGTACAGGAACCTAAGAGAAGAGCAGACCTCCGAAATTTGGTATCTGGGACTGTCTTTATCTCTTTAAGTTCGTCTAATCCGAGAAACATTCTGGCCCTTCCAGACGTATGCAACACTGAGCGGACGATTCTGTCCGGAGGCGTAGGGGCCTAGAGGCAAAGTATGAAGACGTGGCAAAAAGTTGGGATCAGCCTAGGGGCAGCACTGGTCCTGGGCGGCATATCCTGGTACAGCATCTATCAATCGAATAAAGGCGTGGTGACAGTTCAGACCGGGAAAGTCGTTAAGCAGGATCTGGTGTCCGTCGTCACCGCCTCCGGAGAAGTCCGCCCAAAGAATTACACCAACGTGCTGGGTGAAGGCATCGGCAAGATCACGAACATCGTGGTGAAAGAAGGTGACCACGTAAAAAAGGGCGATATCCTGCTGCATCTGGAGAACATCCAGCCGGGTGCGGATGTCCAAGCGCAGGAGGCCAGCATCAGCTCTACGGAAGCGGGAATGCGGGTCGCAGCAGCAAGTTACGATTCCGCAGTAGCGACGCTAGCCCAGCGCCAGGCAGATTTGGAAAAGGCCAAATTCGACTGGCAGCGGACCCAAGAACTCTATAAAGATCAGCTTATCGCCAAACAAGAGTTTGACGCAAATAAAGCCACTTACGACAGCGCGGTGGCTGCTCTGAATGCTTCTAAAGCGCAGGTGGAACAGGCACGCGCCGCGCGAGACCAATCGCGCGAGAACATGAATCAGAATCAGGCAGTCCTTAAACATACAAAAGATATCCTCCGCAAAACGACCTATACCGCACCGATTGACGGCATCGTGAGCTATATCGCCGTCCGCGTTGGCGAAAACGTCGTGCCCGGAATTCAGAACGCCGAAGGCAGTTTCTTGATGACGATTTCTGACATGAGCATCGTCACCGCGGAGGTAAAAGTCGACGAGACCGACATCACCAACGTTCGCGAAGGCCAGCCTGCCGAAGTAACCATTGACGCGCTCCCAGGCAAAACTTTCAAAGGTCATGTAAGCCAGGTTGGCGAGCTGGCCATCTTGCGTTCTTCCGGCCAGGCGGCTACAACACAGACCACGGCCAATACCCAGGAAGCGCGCGACTTCAAAGTAGTGGTGACGGTGGACAATCCGCCCGATTCACTTCGCCCTGGGCTTTCCGCTACCGCGAGGATTCAGACAGAACAGAAGAAAAACGTGCTGACTATTCCGATTCAAGCACTGGCCGTAAGGACGCAGCGAGAAATCGACGAAGCGGCCCTGGGAAAAAACGGCAGCAGTGTTACGCTAGCGGCCTCTAAACCCACTTCCGGCACAAACACGGGGACAAACGGCCAGAAGACAGACGTTCAAGGCGTTTTCGTTATCCGCGGAAAGAAAGCTGAATTCGTTCCGGTGCAGACGGGCGTCGCGGGAGTGACTGACATCGAAATTACCAATGGCCTAAAAGACGGCGACCAAATCGTAATTGGCAGCTACAAAGCGCTGCGCACCTTGCGGCCGGGCGCTCCGATTAAAGTGGATAATTCCGAACCCAAGCGCGAAGATTCTTCGACCAGCTAAAGTTGAATCCAGGAGTACACTGATCGTGGCCGTCGAAGAAATTATCGCTCCGCAGGGATACCGCAAGGACCTCGTAGACGCCGGCATTGTCATTCAAACAGAAGAACTTTGGAAGACCTACGAAATGGGTGCGGAGAAGTTGCACGCACTGCGCGGCGTGAGCATTGAGATTCACAAGGGCGAGTACGTGGCCATCATGGGCCCTTCGGGTTCCGGAAAATCCACCCTGATGAATTTGATTGGTTGCCTGGACACGCCCACCAAAGGCAGTTACTGGCTGGCGGGACGGCTGGTCAGCCAGCTTGATGACGACGAACTAGCCTATATTCGAAACAAGGAAATTGGATTCGTTTTCCAGACCTTTAATTTGCTGGCGCGAGCAACGGCACTGCACAACGTAGAACTTCCCATGATTTACAACGGCACACCCTCTGAAGAGCGTCTTGGGCGTGCGAAAAAAGCTCTGAGCCAGGTGGATCTTGCCGATCGCATGATGCACAAGCCTAACGAACTCTCCGGCGGCCAGCGGCAGCGCGTGGCCATTGCGCGCGCTCTCGTAAACACTCCTTCGATCCTGCTGGCCGATGAGCCCACTGGGAACCTGGACTCACAGACCGGCGAAGAAATTATGGCGCTCTTCGCGCGCTTGCACGAGCAGGGCAATACCATCATTCTCGTAACGCACGAGTCCGACATCGCCGCCCACGCGCACCGCGTGATCCGTTTGCGTGACGGCAAAGTCGAAAAAGACGAACGTACTCGATAAAAATTAGACTAACCTCCAAGCGATTCGATATTTCCGAGAGGTGTTTCGCTCGGGGGTCCTAGCTGCGGAGGGAGATCCAGATGAGTCGTACAACTAATTTACCTAAGCTGATTCGCGGCGTCACGATCCTGGTAGTGCTGATTTTTGCGGCGACTGCCACATTTGCTCAGGAGGGCTCAACTCAAAAATCCGAGTCCGCTCCCAACGTTCCAGCGGCCGCTGACGCCACAAAGCCTGGACCCGAGCATGCATTCCTCGCAAAACGCGCCGGCGAGTACACCAGAACAGTGAAATTTGTCGCGCAGCCGAATGCGGATGCTTCCACCGGAACAGCAAAAATTTCCGTAACTCTGGGTGGAAGATTTATCGTCGAAGAAAATACCGATACTGTTTTCGGCCGTCAGGTTTCGGGCACGCGCATCTATGGTTTTAACCACATCACTAAACAGTACGAAGCCGTATGGATGTACACCATGTCCACCGCCATGCTGTTTCTGACCGGCACCAGCCCCGACGGCGGCAAGACGATCGATCTTACCGGCATGTCGCAAAATCATCGCGGCGATAAAATTCCTATTCACGCGACGATTCGCCAAGTAGATGACGACCAGTTTGTCGTTACGCCGCATTTCAGGAAACCACTTACACCCGCAAGAAATAATCCACAAAAAGGAGGATGCTATGTCAGAAGCCGTAAAACCAATTCCCGAAGGGTTCCACACCGTCACGCCTCAACTCCTCTGCCGCAACGCGACCCAGGCGCTGGAGTTCTACAAAAATGCCTTTGGCGCCGAAATTCGTAGTGTCGCCAAGGACGATCACGGGCGGGTAATGCATGCAGATTTCAAAATCGGCGATTCAATCGTTATGTTGAGCGACGAGTTTCCAGAGCACCATGCCCTCTCGCCACTTTCGCTCGGTGGCACAACTGTGTCGCTGCACATTTACACGGAAGATGCTGACGCAGCTTTCTCAAAAGCAGTCCAGGCCGGCGCAAAAGTCAACATGCCGGTCATGGATGCGTTTTGGGGCGACCGGTACGGCCAGGTGACCGATCCATACGGCCATAAGTGGGCTATCGCGACGCGGAAGCGCGTTCCGACAGACCAAGAGATACGCGAAGCAGTGAAAGCCTTCTCCGATAAGGAGAAGTCAGCGGGCGCGTAACCAGAAATTTCGAGCAACCATTATTCGTATCGCAGCGCCACGAGCGGGTCCACCCGCATCGCTCGACGTGCGGGAAGATAACAAGCCATCACCGCAACGGCCACTAGAAGCAGCGACGCGGCTCCGTAGGCCAGCGGATCAAGAGCACCGGTATCGACCAGAAGGCTTTCGAGCACTCGCGCGAGGCCTGCTGATACCGCAATTCCAAGAACCAGTCCGGCCAGGACGAGCTTGACGCCCTGCAGTATCACCAGGCGCAGTATGTTTTGCTGCTGCGCGCCGAGCGCCATCCGAATTCCGATTTCATGTGTCCGCTGATTTACGCCGTACGAAACCACCCCATATACGCCGCTGACAGCTAACAAAAGCCCAAGCCCACCCAGTATTCCCGCGAAAATTGCGGCCACCCTGAACAAAAACAATCCATTTCCGCCCTGCAGCGCTGTCTCCATCGACATGACTTCGAAAACGGGCAGATTCGGCTCCACTGCGTGGATCTGATCTTCAATCGATCGCGTCAAGACTGTTGGCGGCACAGACGCGCGCACCTGCAACACTCGTACGGCGCTGTAATCCTGCGTAATTGGAACGTAAAAATAAGAGCGCTGATCCTCGGCGATCCAGATGTACTTGCCATCTTTCGCAACGCCGACCACTTCAACCGGCTCCGCCTGCGCCGTTCCGTAGCGGAAGTGATGGCCAATCGGCTCTTGTCCCTGCCAGAACGTGCGCGCCATAGTTTCGTTCACCACAGCAACGCGAGTCGAAGCGCTCTGATCCTGTTCGCCAATCGCGCGGCCCCGAACGATTTCGATTCCCATCGTGTGAAAATAATCTTTGTCCACCTTGTTGTGCGGAGGCCGCGGCACCTGGCTTTCCGGCAGACCTTCCTGGCCTTCTTTCCAAACGTTATCCCACTGGCTGAAATATCCGAACGGCACGGAGTAAGCAAAACTCGCCGATTCCACTCCCGGTAAAGTGCGAATGCGTTCACCAACCTGTCGATAGAAATTCGCGCCGCGATTCTGGTCGTAACCCAGTTGGCTCACATCCATGGTCAAATTTAAAACATGGTCGGGATTAAATCCGAGAGTGGTCTTCTCCGCGTGTTGCAAACTGCGCAGAAAGAGTCCAGCCATGATGAGCACCACAAGCGAGCCGGCTGCCTGCCCCGCAACCAGGACATTCCGGATCCGGTTAGGTCCGGCGCCGCCAGTCAGGCTGCGGGCACGTTCGCGCAGAATGTCATTCAGGCTCATGCGCGACGCGCGCCAGGCCGGCACAATTCCTGCGAAAAGTCCGCAAGCCATGGCCACCGAAGCCACAAACAGAAATACGCGCCAGTCGAATGGAATACTTGTGCGCATGGGAAAGTCGCCTGGCAAGCGAATAGTTTCAATTAATTTCATGAGCCATAGGCCCAACGCCGCCCCTGCCGCACCGCCCAGGCCGGCGAGAAAAAGACTTTCCGTCAGCACCTGGCGAAACAATCGTCTGCGGCCCGCTCCGAGCGCCGCTCGAATGGCAATTTCCTTCGAACGCACGGAAGCACGCGCCAGCAACAAATTTGTGACGTTCACACAAGTAACCAGAAGAACCATTCCGACCAGTCCCAGGAATACCGAAGCGATCAGCGGCCACATGCTGGCTGAAGAGGCTTCCGGCCGGGCAAGCGTCTCGGGAATCACCGCCATCTGTAAGTCCTTGTTTGTTTCGGGATATTCTTTATTAAGGCGGTCGGCAATTACTTGCAGGGACACCCGCGCCTTCTCCATCGTGATGCCCGTCTTCACATGCGCCAGAACGCGGAGCTGCCTTTCGCCTCGATTATGGAAGATCTTCTTGGACTCGACATCGTTCCCCAGCATCCCGAGCGGCACATAAACATCCGACTCCACGATAAAAAATGTTCCGAAGAATCCGTTGGGTGCTACACCGACTACCGTCGCAGTCTGGCCGTTCAGATGCACACTCTTGCCCACAATCGAGGGATCTCCATTGAAGCGCTGCTTCCAATAGGAGTAACCCAAAACAATGACGGGATCGCCGCCGAGGGTTTCACCTTCGCTTGGCAGAAACAATCGTCCCAACGCGGGTTGCAGACCAAGAGCTGAAAAATAATTCCCTTTCACATAGGTAGCGAGCACTCGCTCGCTTCGATTATCCGCGGCCAGCCCGGAAAAATGGATTAGGTAGGCAGTCATGTCGGAGAATACGTCGCTCTGCGATTGAAAATCTTTGAAGTCAGCATTAGAAACTTCGTGAGGGCTTTGGTAGTCATGAGTGCCGTTGGCGACAACAACCAGCCGTCCGGCGTCCCTCACAGGAAGTGGATGGAAAAGAAATGAATTCACAACGCTGAAAACCGCGGTGTTTGCTCCAATTCCTACGGCGAGCGTTAGGATCGCAACCAGCGTAAACGCCGGACTTTTCGCCAGCATCCGCGCTCCGTAGCGCACATCACTCCAGAAATCTCGCATGGACACACCTCCTGCGCTTGCTGAGAGGTACGTAGCAGGACTCGGGAAAGTTCCTTTTGTTCCGAATGGGCTTGATCAGCGGGAAAAGAAATTACGGGCTAAGAACAGTGCATTGGCGGGCCGTTCAGCAAGTCGGCGCATGAACCAGGGAAACCAAAACGAGCCATAGGAAATCAGCACGTTGCAGCGAAAACCTTCGTGCACCAAACGCAGTTGTTCCGCGCGCTGAATGCCGTAAAGCATTTGAAATTCGAGCTGATGTTTCTTTACACCTTGAGACGCAGCCCATTCGGTGAGCCGGGTGATCAACGAACGGTCATGCGTGGCAATGGCTGCTCTCACACGCGCGTTGCGCGCTTCAGGGCTTAATAGTCTTTGTGCCAGATGAAAATAAGTTTCGTCCACGTCTTTCTTCAACGGAAAGGCTATCTCGGCCGGTTCGTTATACGCGCCTTTTACCAATCGCACGGAAGCCGCGATCGAAATCAATGAATCGAGATCTTTTTCCGTGCGATAGAGATAGGCCTGCACGCAGACTCCCACGTTTGGATGTGCCTTGCGCGCGCGGCGATAAAGCTCCAGCGTCGCGTCCACATAGGGACTCTGCTCGATGTCGATCCACAGAGTTTTTTCCGGCGGCGTGTGTTCGATTAGCTTTGCGAGATTAGCGAAACAGAATTCCTGGTCCAGATCGAGACCCAGCTGCGTGAGTTTTACGGACACTTCAGCAGGCAGGTTCGCATCGCGAATCCGATCCAGAACATCTAAATAATGTTTGGTGACTTCCTGAGCTTCGGCGCCGTCGGTAATATTTTCGCCGAGATGAGTCAGCACCGAGCCAATGCCCGTCGAGGCCAGCGCTTTCGCCGCGGCGAGCGCATCTTCTACATTTTCGCCGGGCATGAACCGCTTCACCGTGCGACGCATAAAGCCGTAGCGCGGAGCGCGTTCGCGCAGCCACTGGCTCTGCGAGGCCATCAGCAGCGAGCGTCTCATCAAGCCCATCGTCGGTATTTCTCCGAGAAAATTATTGAGGCGTGGAAAGTGTCTTGATCAGGCGGTAGTAGAAATCCACGCCGGAATAAAAGGATGCCACGCGAATGCGCTCGTCACGTCCGTGCGAACGATCGTCATCCACATCCATGAACACACCCGGTATTCCGTACGTTGTGTATCCGGCGGCGCGCGAGATGGCCCCATCGCTCGCTCCCGCATCGAGTACCGGCACAACCGGAACGCCCGGCCACATCTCGTTGACCACTTTTTCGATCGCGTGCATCACTTCCGGCTGAAGTGTAGAGAGCGGATTCGATCTCAGGCCGGCTCCGGGCGCGGCCACCTGTGAGATGGAAATCTTGGGATCAGCCATCACCTTTTCGAGCGTCGCCTGAACCTCACCGGGCGTGTGTCCCGCCAGAATGCGGCAGTTGATATTCGCTCGCGCCATTCCCGGCAAAGCGTTATTCGCGTGGCCTCCTTCCAATCTGGTGGCAACGCAGGTGGTGCGCAGGCGCGCGTTATAAAAAGGCGATTCCGAAAGTCGCGTGATCGCAGCCGCATCGGGCGGGGTTTGAAGGATCGCTTTCATGTCCGCGCCGGTCGTTCCGCCCACAATGTCCGCCTCGCGCTTGAAATATTCGCGCGTTACTTCGCTCAGCTCAAACGGGAATTGGTAATGCTCCAGACGCGTGAGAGTGTCGGCCAGCTCGTAAATTGCATTTTCTTTTCCCGGAAGCGAGCTGTGACCTCCGGGATTTGTAACCTTCACGTCGTAGTCTTGATAAAGCTTTTCTGCTGCCTGGATTCCGACAAGCAGTTTCTTTCCCCTATCCAACTCGAAATCACCAGCGTCGGGGTTCAAGATAAATTCAGCGTCAATTAAGTCGCGGTGGTTTTTGATCAGCCAGTCCACTCCGTTAAACTTGCCGCCTTCTTCATCAGCGGTGAGCGCGAGAATAATGTCGCGGTCAGGTTGGAAGTTTTCTTGTTTTAGTCGGATCATCGCGGCCATTAGAATCGCGTCGCCATCCTTGATGTCGCCCGAGCCGCGGCCGTAGAAATATCCATCCTTCTCGATGAACTGAAACGGATCCATGGACCAGTCTTCGCGGCGCGCCTCCACCACATCCAGGTGGCAGATCATCAGCATGGGCCCGCGCGCTCCCGTTCCTCGCAGACGCGCGACCAGATTCCCTTTGCGAGGATTGGGCCCCATTACTTGCACGTCGCTTGCGGGATAACCTGCGTTGCGCAGCCGCTGGGCCATCGCTTCGGCCGCCACAGTCGTGCTGCCGACCGAATCCGTCGTATTGATTTCAATAAGCTGTCTGTAAATATCGCGCGCGAGTTTATTTGTGGCGTCGTTGTCCTGCGCAAAAATACTCGGGCCGGCGACGAACAAAGAAATGAGACCCACCAAAACGGCCAGGAGCCGCAAGTTCATTTTCATCTCCAAATTAGGACGGGAAAGCCTATCAGACAGATGCGGCCCGCGCCACCCCGATTGCGCTATCTAAAACGGTGGCGGCGAGAAAGGTTTGTTGGTGGAGGGCTCGAGCAGGAAGATCGCGTAACGATAAATTTCAAGCTTCCACCGCTCGCCAATCGCGCTGCGCTCGAAGATTTGTCCAAACGCCGCGTGGATTTCGTGACGTTTGTCTTCAGGCATCGCGGCCAGGAGTTCGCCAAATCGATTCTTCGCTAGCGTCATAGGGTCGGTTTCAGGTTTGGACGAAGGCTGCGGATTTGTCGGCGCAGTGCTGGCTGAATCGCTGGATTTTTCAGTGGTTTCAGGCGAAGGAAGCTTCTGGAGCTTTTGAGAATAGCTCTCATAAAACCCATAGCGGAATTGTTTTTCGTACAGCGTCGCGTACGCGGTTTTGACAGAATTGGAAGACTCTTGAGTTTCCTCCAGCGCCTTGGCCGTAAAATTCTTGAGCGCCGATTCGAAGTCCCCGAAATTTCCGCGTGCACCCATCAGCGGCCCCTTGCCCTGTTTGCCAAGGGACGCAGCGAGCCGATCGGTTCGCGCGTCGTAGCATTTTTCATACTGCTCAATCGCGAGAAGGGCACTCTCTGGACCGGGATCTTTCGCCGCAGTAAATTTGCTGACCAAATCGCTTGAGCTCATCGCCAAAACTTGTGCGCACGTCATGCCTAGACGCGACGTATTGTCGCGCTGAGCCTGCGGCGTCTTCGTCTGAGCGAAGTTCGCCGGCGCAATAAGAACCGAGATAAGAACCGCTACGATAACTTTCACGCTATGAATGCTACTTCAGGTGGCGCGTCACAGCGCGCGGAAAAATCGGATGAAAAATAACAAAGGCCGCGAACGCTTTGGGCGTTGCGGCCTTTGAATTTCAATCCTGGCGGTGACCTACGTTCCCGCGCAGTTACCCGCGCAGTATCATCGGCCCGGCAAGGCTTAACTTCCGTGTTCGGGATGGGAACGGGTGTGACCCTT
>Ga0209009_1000019_pt1 | contig 84700 bp, 87 predicted proteins | sample BlaSpr_A8_OM3_M2_FD_187979 | JGI IMG/M metagenome (GOLD analysis project Ga0209009, IMG submission 187979) | Forest soil microbial communities from Thunder Bay, Ontario, Canada - Black Spruce, Ontario site 2_A8_OM3_M2 (SPAdes) (version 2) | ecosystem: Environmental > Terrestrial > Soil > Boreal... | reverse complement strand
GCATTACCTCGACAGCAGCGGGCTGTCCCCGCTTTCGGTCGGCTCGCCCCAGGATCTGATCGCGCTCGCAGAATCGGCGCTCAACAACCCGGTGTTGGCGGAAATCGTCGCCCAGCCCGAGGCGACTCTGCCGATTGCCGGTCGGGTTTTCAACGTCAATGCGGTGGTCGGACAGGACGGGATCATCGGCGTCAAGACGGGCTCGAGCGGGGCGGCGGGCGCGTGCCTCGTCTTTGCCGCGAATGTCATGACCGATAACCAGCCGGCCCAGCTGTTCGGGGCCATCATGGGGCTACCGACGCTCGATGACGTCTTTACCTCGGCCACGAACCTGCTGCATGCGGTCACCCCAGCGCTGCACTATGCGTCCGTGCTGTCGACCAACCAGGTGATCGCCGAATACCAGGCGCCCTGGGGGGACAGCGCCACTATTTTTGCCGAGCAGGACGTCAACTGGGTGGTCTACGACGGCATGGTGTTGAAGCAGCGCACCGATTTGATCAAAGTGAAAGCTCCGCTGCCTTCGGGCTCCAATGTTGGAACGCTGACGCTCGAAGTCGGAGAGCACCACGCGCAACTTCCGCTCCGGACGACCGAGCCCATCTTCGAACCCGACATCTTCTGGCGCCTGATCCGGCTGCGCCTCGATCGACTGTTCCAGTAGCTCGGGCTAATAGATGAAGCCCAGCACGCCTCCCATGGAGCTGATCGTTCGGTAGTCGACGCGGTTCCATCCCCCGCCAGGCACGCCCCACCAGTTCATCTCCGACACCAGGAATGAGCCGTTGGGGTTGACCGACTCGACATAGGCGACGTGGCCTTGCGGTGAGGTGCCGCTGATGCCCATGACCATCACCGCGCCGGGCCGGGGCGCGGTTCCCTCCGCGAAGCCGAAGGCCCGGGCGTTCCACCACCATTGATAGGCATTCCCACGCCATGGGATGTAGCGTTTGTGGGCGACCCACCAGGTGCAATAGCCGTAGGCAAAGCCGTTGGCCGCGCCCGAGACAGGCCCCACGGCCCATGCCGGACCGCTGCTGGACATTCGCGCTGAGGAGAATCGGATGGGGCTAGCCGGGGCGGTCGCGACCGCGGCCGGCGGCGGCGGGGGCGGCGTCGCCTCCACGTAAATCATGACGGCGGCCCTTGGCTGCCGAGGCAGCGGGTCGTCCATCTCCACGACAGAGGCGGCCACAGGTAACGCTGCCACGGACGCCGAGACCGGTGCCGGCAGATGGGGTGCCGCGGAGAGTGCTCCTCCGACGCCTAGCGCGAAAATCGCCCCTCGACCGACGGACCAACGCACGCGTACGCCAGCGGTGCGGTTCACGGTCCAACCTCCTTCCCTCAGTTGGATCAGATGCGCCGTCTACGGCTTGGCTGTAGAGGACGCCGAGTAATGAGAGGGAGTCGGACCGTAACGTAACTAGCCGTGCTAAACCCTACTACAAAGGGTCCACGCCTTGTCAAGGGGAGTCGGAAATGACCCGGCTTTAGAATCAACGGCATGTTGAGCCGGATCGACCACATCGGGATCGCCGTTCGCGATCTCGATCAGGCGATCCAGGTCTACGAACGGCTGCTCGGACTCCACGTCAGCGGCAGAGAGCGGCTCGAGCGCGAAGGCATCGAGGTGGCCCTGATCCCGATTGGCGAGAGCCGGATCGAGCTCATCACGCCGCTCCATCCAGAATCGAAGGTCGAGAAGTTCCTCAAGGATCGTGGCGAGGCGGTCCATCACGTCGCGTATGCCACCGACGATGTCGCCGCATCACTCGAACGAGCCGGGGCCGCGGGGGCTCAGCTGCTGGATGCGGTGGCGCGGCCGGGGACGCACGGGACCCGAATCGGCTTCGTCCATCCCAAGAGCGTCTGCGGCGTGCTCACCGAGTTCGTGGAGCCGGATGGCCAGCCCGGCGCCTAAGCCATCAGATCGTCCGCCGGCGCCGACCACCGATAGCGGCCTCCCACTGAAGGCGGTCTACCGGGCCGCCGACGCGGGACCCGAAGCGCCGCCGCCCGGCGAGTATCCGTTTACGCGCGGCATCTACCCCGAGATGTACCGCCGCCGGCCCTGGACGATCCGCCAGTATTCCGGTTTCGGCAGCGCCGCCGAGACCAATCGTCGCTTCCGCTACCTCCTCGAACAGGGCCAGACCGGCCTCTCGGTGGCGTTCGACCTCCCGACCCAGATGGGCCACGACGCCGACGCCCCGATGGCGCGGGGGGAGGTGGGCAAGGTCGGGGTTTCGATCTCCTCGCTCAAGGACATGGAGACGCTCTTGCAGGGCATACCCCTTAACGAGGTCAGCACCTCGATGACGATCAACGCCCCGGCGTCGCTATTACTGCTCCTCTACGAGCTGGTCGCCGAACAGCAGGACGTGTCGCCCGAGCGGCTGCAGGGCACGGTGCAGAACGACATCCTCAAGGAGTACGCGGCCCGCGGCACCTATATCTTTCCGCCGCGCGCCTCGATGCGGCTGACCACCGACCTGTTCGCCTACTGCCACCAGCGGCTGCCCAACTGGAACACCATCTCGATCTCGGGCTATCACCTGCGAGAGGCGGGCGCCACCGCCGTCCAGGAGCTCGGCTTCACCATGGCGCACGCGATCGCCTACGTCGATGCGGCCAGAACGGCCGGCCTCCAGGTCGCTGATTTCGCGCCGAGGCTGTCCTTCTTCTTCGCCGTGTTTTCCGACTTCTTCGAAGAGGTGGCGAAGTTCCGGGCGGCGCGCAACCTGTGGGCCAAATTGATAAAAGAGCGATACGGCGTGAGCGATGCCAGGGCGCAAACCCTTCGCTTCCACAGTCAGACGGGGGGAAGCACCCTGACCGCGCAGCAGCCGCACAACAACATCGTCCGAGTCGCCCTGCAGGCGATGAGCGCGGTCCTTGGTGGGACGCAGAGCCTGCATGCCAACTCCTTCGACGAGGCCCTTGGCCTGCCGTCGGAAATGGCGGCCACCCTCTCGGTGCGGACGCAGCAGATCATCGCCAATGAGACCAACGTGGCCGGCGTCGCCGATCCGATGGGAGGCAGCTACCTGGTCGAGGCGCTAACGCGCGAGCTCGAGGCGGGCGCGACCGCGCTGATCGAGGAGGTCGACCGGCGGGGCGGGGCCATCGCTGCGATCGAGACCGCCTTCACCCAGGAGGCCATCCAGGAGAGCGCCTACCAGTTTCAGCGGGCCGTCGAGGAGGGCCGTCGGGTCGTGGTCGGTGTCAATCGCTTCCAGGGTGACGAGGAGTCGGTCGAGATCGTGAAGATTGGTCCCCGGCACGAGCGCCATCAGGTCGAAGGCCTCAAGCGGTTGCGGGCGGAACGTGACGCGACCGCGGTCGAGTCGCGGCTGGCCGACGTGCGCCGTGCCGCCGAGGGGAGCCAGAACCTGTTGCCCCCGATGCGGGCCGCCCTGCAGGCCTATGCCACCATAGGAGAGGTGTGCGGAGTCCTGCGAGACGTTTTCGGCGAGTATCGACCCGGGTCGCGTAGCTAACCTATGGCCAGCCGAGCCGCCCGCGATGCGGCGCCATCACCCTCCGAACGCCAGATCAACATCCTGCGCAAGCGGAAGTACGACGCCATGCATCGAGGTGGCGATCCCGATGACAAGCAGCATCCGAAGGGGAAACTGACGGCCCGCGAGCGCATCGAGCTGCTCGTCGATCCGGGGTCGTTCACCGAACTCGACGCCTTCGCGGTGCACCGCACCGAGGCTTTCGGCATGGGAGAGAAGAAGATCGCCGGCGATGGTGTCGTCACCGGCTACGGCACGGTCGACGGCCGGGAACTATTCATCTTCTCGCACGATGCCAGTGTCTTCGGCGGCTCACTGGGTGAGGTGTTCGCGGAGAAGGTCTGCAAGGTCATGGATCTCGCCGTTCGTGCCGGCCGGCCGTGCGTCGGGATCAATGACTCGGGTGGCGCCCGCATCCAGGAGGGGGTCGTCAGCCTCGCCGGTTATGCCGACATCTTCTACCGCAATGTCCAGTCTTCCGGCGTCGTGCCGCAGCTCTCGGTGATCGCCGGTCCCTGCACCGGCGGCGCCGTCTACTCGCCGGCGATTACCGACTTCATCTTCATGGTCGAGCACCTCGGCTACATGTTCATCACCGGCCCGGAAGTGGTTCGGGTGACGACCGGCGAGCAAGTGGGCTTCGACGAGCTCGGTGGCGCGGAGGTGCACAACATCAAGAGTGGCGTGGCCCACTTCCTCAACGACTCGGAGGCCGACGCCTTCACCGGCGTGCGACGCCTGCTTTCCTACCTCCCGGGGAGCAACCGGGAGCGTCCGCCCTCGATCGCGCCGCGCGATGACCCGCAACGCCGGGACCGGATGTTGCAGTCGCTGATCCCGGAAAATCCGAACCAACCCTACGACATGAAGGCGGCCATCGTCGCCACCGTGGACCAGGACAGCTTCCTCGAGGTCCAGGAGCACTTCGCGCAGAACCTCGTCGTCGGCTTTGGCCGGTTGGACGGCGAGGTAGTCGGGATCGTCGGCAACCAGCCGCGCATCCTCGCCGGAGCGCTGGACATCAACGCGTCGGTCAAGGGGGCCCGCTTCGTCCGCTTCTGCGACGCGTTCAACATCCCGCTGGTCACGTTCGTCGACGTGCCCGGCTTCCTGCCGGGGACGGCCCAGGAATACAACGGCATCATCCGCCACGGCGCCAAGCTCCTGTATGCGTACGCCGAAGCGACGGTGCCCAAGCTGACCGTCATCACCCGCAAGGCCTACGGAGGCGCCTACGACGTCATGTCGTCGAAGCACATCGGTGCCGACTTCAACTACGCCTGGCCGGCGGCTGAGATCGCCGTCATGGGCCCCCAGGCCGCCGTCAACGTCATCTTCAAGCGAGAGATCTCGGCGGCCAAGGATCCGGCCAAAAAAGCTGAGCAGTTGGTGGAGGATTACAAGGAGAAGTTCGCGAATCCCTACATCGCGGCGGAGCGCGGCTTCCTCGACGACGTGATCGAGCCGCAGGACACCCGCCCCACCTTGATCCGATCGCTCCACCTGCTCAAGGACAAGCAGGTCGAACGACCGCACCGCCGCCACGGAAACATTCCCCTATGAAGTTTCTCGAGTACCAGGTCAAGGAGCGGTTCCGCGCCGCCGGCATTCCCGTCCCCGATGGGCGTCTGGCGAAGACCCCGGACGAGGCGGCGCTGGCCGCCGGTGCGCTGGGGCCGATCGCCGTCAAGGCGCAGGTGCCTGTTGGTGGACGGGGCAAGGCCGGTGGGATCAAGCTCGCCAAGACGGCGGCCGATGCCAAGCGGGTGGCCGGCGAGATCCTGGGCATGACGATCAAGGGCTACACCGTCAAGGAGATCTGGTGCGAGACGGCCCAGGACATCACCCGCGAGTTGTACCTCGGCCTTACCCTCGACCGTGACGCGCGCAAGCCGGTGTTGATCCTCAGCGCCCAGGGCGGCATGGAGATCGAGGAGGTCGCCGAGACCCATCCCGAGGCGATCGCCAAACTCCACCCCGACCCGTGGCGCGGTCCGCTCCCCTTCGAGGTGCGCGACCTTATCTTTCGAGCCGGGCTTGGTCCCCTGCAAGCGCAGCTGACGCCGCTGGTGGGCAAGCTGTACGCGCTCGCCCGCACCTACGACGCCATCACCATCGAGATCAACCCACTCGCGCTCACCCAGGATGGCGGCCTGGTGGCGGCAGACGGCAAGCTGGAGATCGACGAGAACGCGATGTTCCGCCACAAGGACCTGCATGGCGCCGACGAATCGGACGAGGATCCGCTGGAAGCGGAGGCGCGCCGTCGCAAGCTGACCTACGTGCGGCTCGATGGGTCGATTGGGGTCATCGGCAACGGTGCCGGGCTGGTGATGAACACACTCGACCTGGTGCAGCGCGAGGGCGGCCGTGCCGCGAATTTCCTCGATGTCGGCGGCGGCGCCAAGGCCGAGGTCGTCCACAGTGCGCTCGAGCTGCTGGCCGGCGATCCACACGTCGAAGGCATCCTGATCAACATCTTTGGGGGGATCACGCGCGGCGATGAGGTGGCACACGGCATCATCGACGCCTCGCGTGATCTCAATCTCAAGCTGCCACTCGTGGTGCGCATGACCGGGACGCGCGAAGAGGAGGGACGGCAGCTGCTCCGCGAGGCTGGCATCACCCCCGAGGCCACCGCCACCGGGGCCGCCCGCAAGATCGTCGAGCTGGCGAGAGCCGGCGACCGATGAGCATCCTGCTCTCCAAAGAGAGTCGCGTTCTGGTCCAAGGTCTCACCGGACGGGAGGGCAGTTTTCACGCCGAGCAAATGAAGGTCTATGGCACCAACATCGTCGCCGGCGTCAGCCCCGGCAAAGGTGGCAGCACCCTGCTGGGCATCCCCATCTTCGACACCGTGGTCGATGCACGGCGGGAGACCGGCGCCGACGTCAGCGGCATCTTCGTGCCGGCGCCCTTCGCCGCCGACGCCATCATGGAGGCGGCCGCTGCCGGCGTCGGCCTGATCGTGTGCATCACCGAGGGCATCCCCCTCTACGACATGGTGCGGGCGCGCGCCTTCGTGGCGGACGCCGGCGTCAAACTCATCGGCCCCAACTGTCCGGGCCTGGTGACCGCGGGCCAGGCCAAGGTCGGCATCATTCCCAACCACATCAATCGTGAGGGCTCGGTGGGCATCGTGTCGCGGAGCGGCACCTTGACCTATGAAGTCATCCAGGGCCTCAGCCAGGCCGGGGTTGGCCAGACCACCTCGGTGGGGATCGGCGGCGACCCCATCCTTGGGCTCTCCTTCAAAGAAGTACTGCAGCTCTTCAAAGACGATCCGGCCACCCGGGCTGTGGTGATGATTGGCGAGATCGGGGGGAGCGACGAGGAGGCCGCGGCGGACGAGGTGATCAGCACCGGGTTCGGAAAACCGGTGATCGGCTTCATCAGCGGACGCACGGCGCCTCCGGGGAAACGCATGGGTCACGCGGGCGCCATCATCTCGGGCAACACCGGGACGGCGGCGTCGAAGCTGAAAGCACTGACGCAGGCGGGGGCACAGGTGTGCGAGACGATCGAGGAGGTGGTGGCGGCCGCCGCGGCCGCTGTGGGTCAACCGTCAAGCACCGTGCCTCGCTAACCCGCCGCGCAGGACGGGGAGCCCGGTCCGAGCCCGTGGCCCGCGTCCCGCGACGTCGGCTACGGCGGTCGCGGCGCGTTGGTCTCGTTCTGCTTCTCATCATCGCCGGGCTCACGATTGTCGCCTACCTGCCACCTGGAAGCCTCACGGCCTCGGTCCCGCCGCCACACTACGGCGAATCAGCCCTCAACTGGCTGCGGGTCAATCACGCACAGATCGTGGACGCCTCCGGACGCAAGGTCTTGCTTCGCGGTTTCAATGTGGATGCGCTGGTCAGCTACCCGAAGAACCCGCCAGCGCCAATCGATGAGGAGGACGCCACTTTGATGCAGCGGGCGGGTTTCGACGTGGTGCGGCTGGGCATCGACTGGGCACAGCTCGAACCGGAGCGCGGCCGGATCGACCGCGCTTACCTCGAGCGGGTGGCGACCACGGTCGATCTGCTGAACCGGCATGGGCTCTACGTCGTGCTCGACATGCACTTCCGCCTTGGCTGGAGCCCTAAATTCGGATACTCCGGGGCTCCGGGATGGGCGACCCTCCCGCTGCCCAACTGGAACCCGTTGCCGCAATACTCCTGGAGTCCCTCGCTCTCCCCGGCGGCCTTTGCTTCGGACACCTACTTCTGGCTATCGTCCGATTGGAAAAAGGACTTCTACAACACCTGGCAAGCGGTGGCGACACGATTCAAGGACACAGCGGGTGTCGCGGGCTACGACATCTTCAACGAAGCGCACCCGCTGCCGATCCCGCCGCGCATCTTCGAGAAGTCGTACCTCTGGCCGATGTTCAAGGATGCGATCGAGGCCATCGGCGCCGTCGACTCGAACCACCTGTTCTTCGTCGAGGGCATCCTGTTGCTCACCCTGGACACGGCGGTGGTCCACCTCAAGGCGCCGAACCTCGTCTACGGCACGCATCTCTACGAGGGCTCCCTTATTCCGCCGTTCTTCACCGGCGATCCGACGTTTCTCCGATCGCGATTTCAGCAGCGCGTCAAGGAAGCGGCCGACGTGCCGGCGCCGCTCTGGATCGGAGAGCTCGGATATGACCTGAGCCAGAAGACCGCGGGCGCGTATGTCGACGCCGCCCTCGATGAGGCGGACGATCTCGGCATCGGCTGGGCCTGGTGGCAGTGGCGTGAGAACCGGTACTGGGGCATCGTCGACGCCGGCGGCCAGATCGTTAACGTGGACGCGCTGCGCCACCTGGCTCGTCCCTACGTCATCGCCGTGCCCGACGGCGTTCATCCGGGTCGAGGTGATGGCATCCACGGGACCCTCACGCTGCGCGTGGATCGGTCGCACGCCGATCAGCCCGTCGAGATCGGGTGGTCGGCCCTTACGCTCGCCGGACCCACTGTGACCGGAACCTGCGTCAACAGTTCCCACTGGGACGCGACAACCGGAAGGTTGACGCTTAAGCTCGATCCGAGCGTGGCATGTCAGGTCAGCCTGCGGGCCGCATAGCAGCCATACCGGCTTGGGTTCGATACGGCGCGATCGCCGGCGTCTTCGCCTTCGCTTGCACGCTTGGCGCGAACCTCGCGATCACCTGGTTCAAGCCGGCCGACCTCTGCCGCGCGGGCCCTCTGATCATTCCGCTCTTCATGCTCAGCGCGCTCGTCATCTTCCTCCTGCTGGCGGGCGCGGCGGGATTCGCTACCGGCCGCGCTAGCGGCCCCGGTTCCTCTGCGGCGCTCGCGGGCCTGCTGGTGGGCATGCTCGGTGGCTGCGCGCTACTGGCGTTGATCGCCTTTGCGCCCAGCATAGGTCGGCGGGTCCAGGATCTGATGGCACTCTGTCCCGGTGCGGGCGGCACGTTTTCGTTCGACCTGGGACCGACGCCGCCACCGGGCGTCATTCTGGCGACGCCGCCGCCCGGCTTTTTTACGACGCCTCCGCCTGGGGCAATCGCAGGGCCGCCCGCCGGCGTCGCCGCGCTCTTCAGTGCGATGATTTCGATCACGATCGGAATCGGCCTGGCCGCGGGCGCCGCAGCGCTCACCGGCCTTTTGGGCGTGGCGACGCGATCCGAAGCTCGCGCGGATGGGCCACGCTAGCCGACTCGGCGGTAGGCGTCCTCGAACAACTTCGCGATGACCGCGTAGCCCTGCTCGTTGGGATGGAACCCGTCGGCGCTGATCCATTCGGGATGCTGACTGAGCTGGGCGTCGTTGAGGTGCAGGTCCACCAGGGTGGCGTCTTCCTCCTGGGCGGCCTGACTGATGGCAGCGTTGTAGGCATTAACGGTCGCGGCGACCGCCTGCGGCTTCGGGACCAACCCATCGGGGATCAGACAGGCGGGCGCACTGGCGGGTGGGTTCGGCAGGCAGGCACGGTACGCCGGCAGCTGCCCGAGGTCGGGGGTATTTGCCACCAACACCTGGGCCTTGCCGCCGCGTCGCATGGTATGTAGGAGCTGGCGGAGCTGTGACTCGTAGTCGGCGGCTGACACGCCGCTGATGAGGTCGTTGACATTCAGCCAGACCGTGACCACGGTTGGGTGGATCGCAACCGCTGCCGGGACCTCATCGTGCAGCGCCTGGGCCGTGGTCGCGCCCGGGATGCCGAAGTTATAGAGGACCGCCGACGGTGGGAGGACGTCGTTGAAGAACACCTGCGGCCACGCCTGACGATACCGGTCGGTCGCGCCAATCCCATAGGTCTCGCTGGCGCCGATCGCCGCATAGATGATGGGCGCCGCTGCCGGAGCGGACGGCCGGTTGCCGGCGACCGGCGTCGTTGAGCAGGCGCTGAGCGTCAACGCCGCGCCCAGCAGACTGGCGGCGATGCGCGTGGCAAAGGACCCCGTCAAGCGGCGGCCACCGCCTCTGTCGGCGAGAGCCTCGCCGCCTGCAACGCCGGGACTACGCCGGCCGCGATCGCCAGCAGACTCGTCCCCAGGATTGCGGCCCCGATCAGCGGCCACGACACGTCGCCGAACTGAATGCTTTGCAGCCCCTGCTCCGTCAGGTACGTGTTCACCGAGACCCCGACCCAGAGCGCGATGAGAAGGCCGGCCAGCGTCCCGATCACGCCTCCGACGAGCCCAACCGTGAACGCCTCGAGCAGGAACCAGCGCAGGATGTCGCGGTCGCGGGCGCCGATCGCCTTCAATACCCCAATCTCGCGGCGGCGTTCTCGCACCGCCGCCACCAGGGCATTGGCGACGCCGAGCCCGGCGATGCCAAGCGCGATGGCTCCGATGCCGGCCAGCACGATGTCCACCACCCGGAGATATCGAAGGACCGATGCGACCAGGTGCTCCGGGGCGGTGTTCGCGTAACCGAGGCCGGTGATCATCTGACGCACGGCGTGCACGTCATCCAGGCTTGACGCCACCACGATCAGGCCGGAGTATTTCGAGGCGGGCAAGGGAAAGGCGTCGCCGCCATCCACGCCGCTCAGGGCCCATGTTTGCGCAAGCTGGGCCTGCTCGATGGGCACGAGAAAGGCGCCGCTTCCGACCTGCTGCGAGACCACCCCGACGATTTCCGCTCGGATCCAGCGAGCGCGGAATTGGAGGCCGCCCTGGCTCTGGAACGCTTGTGGCTCGGCGATCTCGACCTGGGTCCCGAGCGCGCTCGCGAGACTCATGCCTGAGCGATCGAGGTACGACTCGGTAATTGCCACCTCGGTCAGCGATCCTGGATGCGGCACACGGCCTGCCAGGATCGTGATGGGGAGATTACGGACCTGCGTCAGGTCGACGCCGACCATGGTGTCGCCGAAGGCCGAGACTTCAGATATCGGGGTCGCGGCTGAGCCGAAGGGCGGCGGCACCGCCAGGATGCGGGAGGCGATGACAGGGATCACGGTGGCGACATGGGACGATTGGCGCGCAGCATTGAGCGTGGCGTCGGTGATCGCCCTGGGTCCCGCTGCGCGCAGGTCATCGGTGTAGGCCTGATCGGAGTCAGCCTTCGATGCCGACACCTTGATCGCGGTGGCGGGTCCGCCATTGGTCAACTTGCTCACGATCCGGCTGCCCGCGCTGGTCGCGACGCTCGCCAGGGCAACCAGCAGCGTCGCGCCCAGGGTCACGGCCAGGATCGTCAGCAGCGCCCGTCCCGGACGCCGGCGAAGGCTGCGCGAGGCGAGGGTGAGCGAGTCGAGCCAGCTCATGCGAGAAGCCGTCCGGCATCCAACCGGTAGCGCTGCTCGGCGCGTTGCGCGACTGCCTCGTTATGCGTCACCACGAGCAAAGTGCAGCCGCGCTCGGAATGGACGCGCTCGAGCAGATCGAGCACCCGCATCGCGCTGTCGGCGTCGAGATTGCCGGTCGGCTCGTCGGCGAGGATCAGGCTCGGGTCGTTGACGAGGGCGCGCGCGATCGCGACGCGCTGACGTTCACCTCCGCTCAGCTGACCGGGGCGATGCTCCGCGCGATCGAGTAGGCCAACTTCCTCGAGGAGCTCGCGCGCTTGTGGCCGTCGTTTGGACGATGCCGAGAGCGATGCGGCGAGCTCGATGTTCTCCCGTGCCGAGAGTAGGTCGAGGAGACCGAAGTGCTGAAAGATGAACCCGATGGTGGTCCGGCGATAGGTGGCCAGCTCATCGGCCCGCATCGCCCGCAAGTCGTGCTGGCCGACCGTCAAGGTTCCCGACTGCGGGCGTTCCAGGCCACCGATCAGCGACAGCAACGTGCTCTTGCCAGCGCCTGATGGTCCGGTCAATGCGATATATCCGCCGGCTTGGATCTCGAGCTCGACCTCGTGCAACGCCTCCACTCGTGAGCGCCCGGATCGATACCAGTGATTGACGCCGCGAAGGTGAATCGCCGAACCGAGCCGGGCGACCTTGTGGCCGTGCGCGACGTCGCGAGCTTGCGCGAGCCGGGATCCGATGAGGCGCATGGGAAATCGAGGCTATCAAAAGTCGTCTCAAAAAGACCGGATTCTCATCGGTTCTTAATGGCGCGACTGGATTGACATGCTTAGTGTTTGCCGAGGAGCCGACCAAGAAACCTGGACCATGCTCCCGGAGGCCGCTGGCTCACGCCTTCGGCGTTGGGCTTGAGACCCTCTATCGCCGTCCGTATGCGAGGCAAAGTTACACCGGCGTCCGCCAGAATGTGGTAAGCAATTCCGTCGCTTCCGATCAAGGCGATAAGTAGGTGCTCCGGGCCGACTGTAGCCGCCCCGGCCTTAGCGGCCTCCCGAGTGGCAGTTGCCAGCACCTCGGTTGTCCTTGTAGTCAAGATTGGGCTTTGTCGAGATGTCGCGCCCTTTGGTTTGCGTTCGAGCATGGCCGTCGAGATCTTTCGAACTCCTTGGTACGTGATCCCTAACTCGCCGAGAAGGTTTCGGACACTGCCACCGTCGAGCTTCAGCAGGCTCAGCAGGATGTGCTCGCTGCCTGTGTATTGAGACTGCATGCCGACTGCCTCAGCAAACGCCAACTCGACAACGCGGTGTGCTGGTGGCGAAAAGCGGCTTAGGACCACCCTCCTCCAGGCTGGAGCGACGTCCTGCCAAAGGCGATCTGCGATAGCTCGATGCTGCGCCGGACCTGGATGAAGGCCATCATCGGCAAGCCAGTCGTTGCCATGGTTAGTCGCACGAGTGATCGCACTGATGTCGACGTACCAAAAACCGTGAGGAGCGGACTCGGACTCGGCAATGTGATTGAATGCGTCGATTCGCGCTCGAAGGTCTCCGGCCGATCCGAACGGCGCCGCGCCCGGCAGTGCCGAGAAGTCCGGTACTGAGATGGCCAGGGCTCGCGATGCAAGCACGCCAAGCCGCTCGACAGCCTGATAAATCTCATCCAGCCTCACCCGGTAAGTCGCCTCGTCCGATCCCTGCACGACATCGTTGGCGCCGATCAAGATGCTCACGAGTTCGGGCCGTAAGCTGCCCGCGACCGGCAATTCTTCGCGAATCAGATCGGTCGTCGTATACCCATTGACGCCAAGGTTGACGAGGGCGACGTCGATTCCGGTCTCTTCGGTAAGCCGTCTGGCCAGGAGGCTCGGAAAGTTTTGCGACTCGTCCTGAAGTCCGGTGCCGATCGTGTACGAATCGCCGAGCGCCACGTATCGGATAGATTCCACAGGGCGATGTTAGGTCCGACCCCGCCGTCGAACGAGCCTCCTGCCGAACTCTCCTACGTGGTACTCCTTCGCGTGCCGGGGTTCGCGCGCGTGGTGCTCGGGACATTGCTGGCGCGGCTCGGTGGTTCGATGTGGGAGATCGTCGTCGTGCTGTTCGTGCTGCAGCGGTATCGGTCACCGAGCCTGGCGGGTCTGACCGTCCTGGTCTCAATCCTTCCCGGGCTTGCGTTCAGCCCAATTGCCGGCGCCCTGCTGGACCGCCAGGGACGAGTTCGGCTGATGATTTTCGACTACGCTGTGACCGCCGGACTGACCACGGCAATCGCGGCGCTGTCGCTGGCCCACCGGCTCCCGCCCGCGCTCCTGTTGGTGATGGTAGGGGTACTCGGTGTCAGCAACATCCTGAGTATCACCGGTGCGCGCTCGCTCTTCCCGCTCATGCTGCCGCGAGCCCTCTGGGACCGAGCGAACGGCCTGGATACCAGCCTCTACTCGCTTACCGGCGTCATCGGTCCCGCGACCGCAGGGCTCGTGGTGGCCGGATTCGGGCCAGAGGCAGCCTTGCTCGTGACCGCCGGCGTGGCGGCGGTTGCGTCTGTCTCCTTGATCGGCGTCCGTGAACCGATCGCTCGCGCAGAGCCCAAGGGATCATTGCTCGGAGAATCGTGGGCAGCGCTGAGGTATGTCGCGCGTAACCCAAGCCTACGCGGCCTGGCGCTGGTGTTTTTTCTAAGCAATCTGGGATTCGGCGTGGTTCCCGTCGGGATCCCCGTGCTCGTGCTGCGGAAGCTACACGGCAGCGCCGCGACGGTGGGCCAGATCTTCGCAGTCATCGGTCTGGCCGGACTGGTAGCTGGTCTACTTATCGGTCGCGTCCGCACGGATGGGCGCGAGCGGGCTCTGATCGCCGGCTTCTGTGCAATCGAGGTGCCCATCCTCATTCTGCTGGCGTTCGCAAGCACCCTGCCAATGGTGTTCGCCGTTGCGACGGTTCTCGGCGTAGTGGGATCACTGGCCAACGTTACGATCTTCGGCCTCCGTCAGCGCCGCACGGATCCGGCCTGGTTCGGACGCGCCTTCGCCGTTTCCATGAGCCTCAACTTTGCTGGCCAGCCGATCGGATCGGCGCTGTCGGGGCCGCTCCTCGAACACTCCATCGTCGTGCCGTTCGTCCTGGGTGCTGCGATCAACGTGGTCGCTGCGGCCGCGACCTTCGTGCTTATCCCAGCGCGGGCGCCAGTCGAAGCCCAGTAAAGGAATCGCTCAGAGCACGCTCGAGGAAGGCGAGGGCTTCTTCATCGTGCGCGGTCGAGACAAAGGCCGCCTCAAACTGTGACGGCGGAAGCGAGACGCCCTTTGTCTGAAGACGCTGAAACCAGCTGGCAAACGCCGCGGGACTTGCCTGCTTAGCGCTCGCGTAATCGTGCACTGGTCCGTTCGTGAAGAAGGCGGTCAGCATCGAGCCGACGCGATTAACCGTTAGCGCGATGCCGGCTGCATTCGCCGCGGATTGCAGGGTCGCGGCGACTCGGGCGCCTGCTTCCTCCAACTGTCGATAGGCGCGCTCATCAAGCGCGTCGAGCGTGGCGAGGCCGGCTGCCACCGCGAGTGGATTGCCGGACAGTGTTCCCGCCTGGTAGACGGGTCCAGCCGGTGCGACCTGCTCCATGATCGCTCGCCGTCCGCCGTACCCACCAATCGGAAGGCCGCCGCCCAGCACCTTGCCGAGGCAGGTCAGGTCCGGGGTCACGCCGAAGCGTTCCTGGGCTCCGCCCCGAGCAACCCGAAAGCCGGTGACGACCTCATCGAAGATCAGCAGGCTGCCGTCATCGCGGGTCAGGCGGCGCAAGCCCTCGAGGAATCCGGGTGCGGGGGGCACGACGCCCATGTTTCCGGCCACTGGCTCGACGATGACGGCGGCGATCTGCCCCGGCCATCGCGTCATGGCGGCTTCGACCTCGGGAAGGGCGTTGTACGGGGCAACCAGCGTGTCGCCGGCGGCGCCGGCCGTGATGCCCGGCGTTCCCGGGATGCCGAGTGTGGCCAGGCCGGATCCCGCCTCGACCAGCAAGGCGTCGGCATGCCCGTGGTACCCGCCAGCGAACTTGATCAGCTTCGCTCGCCCAGTCACGGCGCGGGCGAGCCGGACCGCGGACATGGCGGCTTCGGTCCCCGAATTGGTAAGTCGCAGCATCTCGACGGCGGGCATCCGCTCCGATACGGCCGCGGCCAGCCGCAGCTCGCCTTCGGTCGGAGCGCCGAAGGTCCATCCGCGCTCGAGCTGGGCATGGAGCGCTTCGAGAACCACGGCCGGGCGGTGACCGAGGATGAGCGGGCCCCACGAGCAGACGAGGTCCAGGTAGCGGTTGCCGTCGACATCCCAAATCCAGGGACCGTCACCGCGCGCGATGAAGCGTGGCGATCCGCCGACCGCGCCATAGGCACGAACCGGGCTGTTGACGCCGCCCGGAATCAGGCGCTTCGCTGCATCGAAGAGTGCCGACGACCGATCGGCGCCTACGACGGCTCCAGGTCGAACGCGTCCCGCATCACGGCCGCGTCGAGGGTCGGATCCGGGCTCTCTCGCAGGGCGCGCACTGGACCGTGGAGAAACCTCGCCGTCAGGGCCTCCGCGAGCTCACGCATCGCGTCGCGGGTCGCCGCTTCCTCGGCGGGCACTCGTGATAGATGTCGTTCGAGCACGCTGTCGCGTAACTGCTCGACGCGATGGACGAGGGCCTCGACCGTGGGCGCCGACTCGCGAGCCTCGAGGGCCAGGCGCGTCGCGCTCAGCTCCTCATCGACGATCTGCTCTGCAGCGGGCACCCAGGCCCTGCGCTCGTCGCGGTTGGCCTGCGCGATGGTGTGCAGGTCATCGATGTTCAAGAGGTGAACCCCGGGAACCTGGCTGACCTGTGGATCTACGTCGCGTGGAACAGCCATGTCGATGATGAGCAGTGAACGACCGCCGCGCCGCGACTGGAAGCCTTCGACCTGGTGCCGATCGAGCACATGGTGAGGAGCGCTACTCGACGTCAGGATGATGTCCACCTCGCCGATGATCTCGTCGATCGCATCGAACGGAACCGCCTGGCCGCCGACCGGCTGCGCCACCTGGTCGGCGCGTTCGAAGGTTCTCGAGGCGAGGTACACGTCGCCAATGCGCTGCTTGCGCAGGAGGCGCATTGCGACCTCGCTCATCTCGCCGGCGCCGACCAGCAGCACGCGCCGGCCGGAGAGGTCGCCAAGCACGCTGGCGGCCGCCGCCACCGCCGCGTGGCTGACGGAGACCGGGCGTCGCCCGATCCCGGTTTCATGGCGCGTGCGCTTCGCCGCCCGGATCGCGCCGCGCGCGATGATCTCGAGCCGAGCGTCCAGGCCTCCGGCGTGCCGCGCCGCAACCAGCGCCCGCTTGATCTGGCCAAGGATCTGGGCCTCGCCGATCACCATCGAATCCAGGCCGCTGGCCACGCGGTACAGATGCGCCATGGCCTCCTCATCGCTGAGCTGGTAGGCATAGCGTCGCCACGCATCAAAGGGCAACGCATGCGGCCACATGCCAAACGATTCGAGCAAGCGATCGGATGACGCCTGGGGGGAGGCGACGGCGTATAGCTCAGTCCGGTTGCAGGTCGACAGCAACATACCGCTCTCGATCAGGTCGCGATCGATGAGTCGGCGAACACACTCGCCCACGCCGGCCTCGGGAATGAAGACTTGCTCCCGGATCTCGACAGGGGCGGTCTTATGAGAAAGGCCGACCAGGACGAACTTCACAGGGTACCTCTCCCAAGCATAGCGGCCGAATAAGCGGCCCCGGTGTGGAGAGGCCGCGTGTAATGTTCAGACCGGGAAGACGCCGTGCTTGCGATCGACGCGGGGCCGCTGGGTCGTGGCGTAGGCAGCAAAGCGGTTGGCCAGCTCGGCGCGAAGATCGTTGGGCGCGACCACGGCATCGACGATCAGGTCGGACGCCAGCCGGTAGAGGTCGATATCTTTCCGGTACTCGTCCTGCAATTTCGCGACGTACGCCGGGCGTTCGGCCTCGGGCTGCTCCTGGATCTTGTTGTAGAAGACTGCATTCACCGCCGCGCTCGGTCCCATGACCCCGATCATGGCCGTGGGGAGCGCCAGCGTGGCGTTGGGTGCGTACGCCGGTCCGGCCATGGCGTAGAGGCCCGCGCCGTAGGCCTTGCGCACGATCACCGAGATTTTTGGCACCGTCGATTCGGAGACGGCGGCGATCATCTTGGCGCCGTGGCGGATGATGCCCTGCCGCTCCACTGCGGTACCGATCATGAACCCCGGTACGTCGGCGAGGAAAAGCAACGGGATATTGAACGCGTCGCAGAGCCAGATGAAGCGAGCCGCTTTGTCGGCCGAGTCGACGAAGAGGATGCCCCCTTTCTGCAGCGGCTGGTTGGCGATCACGCCGACCGTCCGGCCATCGATTCGCGCCAGGCCGCAAATGATCTCCCTGGCGAACAGCGTCTTGATCTCGAAGAAACTGCCTTCGTCGATGACGCCGTCGACTAGTTGCTGCATGTTGAAGGCGCGCCCCTCGTCCGCGGGTACCAGGGTCTCCAGCGGGACAGGCGCGTGGGCGTCCACCGAACGCACTGATTGAGGCATCTCGGTCCAGTTCTGAGGAAAATACGAGAGGTAGCGCCGGCCGGCCGCGATCGCGTCCTCATCGGAAGCCACCAGCAGATCAGCGAGGCCGCTCACCGTCGCGTGCATGCGCGCGCCGCCCATTTCCTCCAGCGTGACTTTCTCGCCGATCACCATCTCCGCCATCCGCGGCGACCCGAGGTACATGCTGGCGTTGCCCTCGACCATGATCGTGATGTCGCAAAAGGCGGGTATGTAGGCGCCCCCGGCCGCCGAGGGACCGAATAGCAGACAGATCTGGGGCACCACGCCGGACAGTTGCACCTCCTGGTAGAAGATGCGCCCCGCGTGCCGTCGTCCTGGGAACATCTCCACCTGGTCGGTGATGCGGGCCCCGGCCGAATCGACCAGGTAGAGGATCGGGACTCGGAGCCGCTCCGCGGTCTCCTGGATGCGGACGATCTTCTCGACCGTCCGTGGCCCCCACGACCCGGCCTTGACCGTCGGGTCGTTGGCCATCACGCAGACGGTACGGCCCTCGATCCGGCCGATTGCGGTGACGACCCCGTCCGCGCCGTAGCCGGGCTCTTCGCTGTGCGCCAGCAGCCCGTCCTCGATCAGAAAATCCGGGTCGAGCAGCAACTCGAGCCGGCGACGAACCGGCAGCTTGTGCTCCTGGCGCAGCTTTTCCGCGTACTTCGCCGACCCGCCGGCGCGGGCCGTGTCAGATCGGACCTTCAGTTCATCCTCGGCGTTGCTCATGCCGAGACGGTCCCGGCCTGAGGCTCGGCCAGCGCGTGCACCCTGCCTGGTAGCGGGGCGCCCAGCGTTCGCTCGAGGCCACGCGCGACCTCGACCAGCCGGACGACGTCGACCCCGGTCGCGATCCCCATGGCTTCGAGCATCGCGAGTGCGTCCTCGCTGCAGAGGTTGCCGGCCGCGCCCGGTGCGAACGGACTGCCACCGATGCCGCCGACCGATCCTTCGAACAGATTGACACCGGTCTCGAGCGCGGACAACAGGTTGGCGAGGGCCGTTCCCCGCGTGTCGTGGAAGTGTGCGCCCCAGCGCACCGCCGGTAGGCGCTCTTTCATGTCCTGGAAGAGCGCTTCGACCTGTGCCGGGTTGGCGACGCCGATGGTGTCGGCCAGCGAAATCTCCTCGATGTTGTCATCGGCGAGTGCCTCGGCGACGTCCGCCACCCATTGGGGCGACACCCGGCCCTCGTAGGGGCAACCGAACGCCACGCTGATGCTGGCGTCGACGACGACGCCGTCCCGACTCGCCCGCGTGCTGATCTCCTGGATCTCCCAGAGAGTGTCTTTGACGGTTCGATTGAGGTTGTGCTGGTTGTATCCATTAGTGGCCGCGACCGTGACGGCGACATTGCGAATCCCAGCCGCCAGGGCCCGCTCGAGGCCCTTGCGATTGGGCACCAGCACGCGGAGCTGATCGCGGCGGTCCTGGAGCGCCTCCAGCACGGCTTCCGCATCGGCCAGTTGCGGCACCCAGTTCGGGTGCACCATCGAGGTGGCTTCGACCCGCCGAAAGCCGCAATCGAGCAGGCCGGTGATGAGCCCGACCTTGGCCGGGGTTGGCAGCGTCGCCGGCCAGCTCTGCAGGCCGTCGCGCGGACCGACTTCCACCCATTCGACCGATGGCATGGTCATCGACCGGTGAATCGCGGGTCCCGTTTTTCGAAGAAGGCGGTCACCCCTTCATTCAGGTCGTCACTCAGACTGAGCAGGGCGAGCTGGTCCTGCAGGTACGCGATCGCCAATGGAAAGCTCATGTCCTGCATCTTGTAGAAGGCTTCGAGCCCAAGCTTCATCCCGATCGGGCTTTTCTTTGAGAGCTCGTCGGCGAGCGCGTCGACCTCGCCATCCAGCCGATCGGCGGGCACGTGCCGGTTGATCAATCCGAGGCGGGTCGCCTCCACCGCATCGATGCGCTTGCCCGTCAGCATCAATTCCATGGCGGCTTTTCGGGGGAGGTTGCGAAAGACGATGGGCATGATGATCATGGGGAAGACCCCGACGTTGACTTCCGGCATGCCGAACTGCGCGTCGTCGACCGCGATGGCAAGATCGCAGGAGGCCACCAATCCGAACCCGCCAGCCAGCGCGTGGCCGTTGATGCGGGCGACGGTGGGCTTGCCCAGCTCCGTCATCTCGAGAAAGAGGTCGGCGAGCTGCCGGCGCTGAAAATAGCGCTCTAGCTCCGACTGCTCGCGGCGAAAGCTGTTCAGGTCGGCGCCGGCGCAGAAGACCTTGCCGGCGCCCGTGATGACGATGACGCGGACCTGCGGGTCGCCCTTGGCCTGGGCGAGGCCCTCTCGGAGTTCGCCCACCGTTTCGGTACTGAGGGAATTGCGGTCGTCGGGACGGTTGATCGTGATCGTGGCAACCGCGCCGCGGCGCCCGGAGAGGAGGTGTTTGAACGCCACCTCCGCAAGTATATGGCGCGCGATTTTGGCCGCTGCGCGTGGCGCTTCTAGAATGCAATCGTGGAGGACGTCGTGCTGGTGGCGGCCGCCCGCACCCCGTTCGGCAAGCTGGGCGGCGGGCTCTCCACGCTATCGGCACCCGACCTGGGAGCGGTCGTGATCAAGGAGGTGCTCGACCGGGCCCATGCGGACGGGGCCGATGTCGACCAGGTCATCATGGGCACTGTGATCACTGCCGGCATGGGCCAGATTCCCGCCCGGCAGGCCGCGATCAAAGCCGGGTTGCCAACCAGCGTTCCGGCGCTCAGCATCAACAAGGTGTGTGCCTCCTCGCTCAAGGCCGTGAACCTGGCAGCCCTCCTGATCCGAAACGGCGATGCTGAGGTGGTGGTCGCCGGTGGGATGGAGAACATGAGCCAGGCGCCCTACCTGCTGGACAAGGCGCGCTTCGGCTACCGCCTGGGTGACGCCATCCTGGTCGACAGCATGGTGCGCGATGGCCTGATCGATCCGGCCAATGGTTGCCATATGGCGGTCGAAGGCAGCCAGGTCGCCAAAGAGTTCGAGGTCTCGCGCGAGCGACAGGACGAGTATGCCTTCGGCAGTCAGCAACGCTATGCCGCGGCACTGACAGCGGGCCGATTTAACGACGAACTGGTTTCGGTCGCCGTGCCCAACGCCCAGGGGACCGTGACCGTCTCGGCCGATGAGCAGCCGCGACCCGACACCACGATCGAGGGCCTGGCCCGACTGAAACCGGTGCTCCAGGCGGATGGCACGATCACGGCCGGGAACGCACCCGGCGTCAACGACGGCGCCAGCGCCATCCTTCTCATGAGCGGCGCCGAGGCGAAGCGGCGCGGTCTGCCGGTGCTGGCGCAGTGGCTCGCCTATGGGGAGTCGGCGGCCGACACGCCGTACCTTGCGACCGTGCCAGCGTCCTCGACCCAGGCGGCGCTGAAGAAGCTTGGCCTGCGTGTCGACGACATCAACCTCTTCGAAATCAATGAGGCCTTTGCCGCGGTCGCCTGTACGGCCATGGACCTGCTCGGCATCGACGAGAAGCGCGTCAACGTCGATGGCGGCGCACTCGCAGTCGGACATCCAATCGGCGCCTCGGGCGCCCGCATCCTGATGCACCTCGCCTACGCTCTCCGCCAGCGAGGCGGCGGTTACGGCGCCGCCGGCATCTGCTCCGGAATGGCGCAAGGCGAGGCCACCATCATCCGCGTGAATTAGATGGATCTCTCGCTCACCCCGGAACAGCAGGAGATCCGCAAACTCGTCCGCGATTTCGCCGAGCGCGAGGTCAAGCCGCGCGCCGACGCCATCGATCACAGTGGCGAATTCCCACGTGACCTGGTTGAACGGGCCGCCGAGCTCGGCCTGCTTGGCATCCTGGTCCCGGAGGCGTACGGGGGCGCCGGGCTCGATCACCTCTCGTTTGCGATCTTCGTCGAAGAGATCGCGCGTTACAGCGCCAGTACCGCCGGCATCCTCGACGTGCACGCCTCGGTTGGAACCGAGCCCATCGTTCTCTTCGGCACGGAGGAGCAAAAGCACCGCTGGCTGCCCGACCTGGCCCAAGGGAGAAAGCTGGCTGCCTTCGCCCTGACCGAGCCGGAAGCCGGTTCCGACGCCGCGCACCTTAAGACGACGGCGACCCGCCAGAGCGGGGGGTACCTGCTGAACGGCAGCAAGATCTTCATCACCAACGCCGGCGAGGCGGGACTCTACGTCGTGATGGCGACGACCCGGCCGGGGTCAGGCGCGGAGGGCATCACGGCATTCCTCGTCGGCGGCGACAACCCCGGCCTCAAGGTGGGGCCGAGGTTCAAAAAGATGGGCCTGAACGGCTCGGCGATCGCGGAGGTCCACCTGGAGAACTGCGCCGTTGCCGAAGCCGATCGCCTGGGTGATGAGGGCCAGGGCTTCCGCATTGCCATGCGGGCGCTCGACAGCGGCCGGATCGGCATCAGTGCGCAGGCCGTCGGGCTCGCGCAGGGGGCGCTCGACGACGCCGTCGCTTATGCGAAAGAACGCAAGCAGTTCGGGAAACCGATTGCCGAGCTGCAGACGATCCAGAACAAGATCGCCGACATGGCGGTCAGGATCCGTGCGGCTCGTTGGATGACCTGGAAAGCCGCCGTGCTCTGCGATGACGGCCGCCCGTTCATCAAAGAGGCGTCGATGGCGAAGCTCTTCAGCACCGACGCCGCAATGGACATCACGCTCGACGCGCTTCAGGTGTTCGGTGGCTATGGCTACCTCGAGGACTATCCGATGGCGCGGCGGGTCCGCGACGCAAAGGCCTGCCAGATCTACGAGGGGACCAACCAGGTGCAGCGGGTCGTCATCGCCCGCGAGTTGGTGCGTGCCTGATGGACTTCGCGCTGAACGAGGAGCAGCAGCAGATCCGCGAGCTCGTGCACGACCTCTGCCTGGAACGGGTCGAGCCAAGGGCGGCCGCAATCGATGAATCCGGTGAGTTTCCCTGGGACATCAAAGACCTCTTCGCCAAGCACGACATCCTCGCCATCCCCTTCACGCCCGACTATGGCGGCGTCAGCGGCAGCGCGCTCACGCTACTCGTCGCCATCGAGGAGATCAGTAGGTTCTGCGTCACCTCCTCGCTGATCCTGAGTGTGCAGTCGCTTGGCAGCCTGCCGATCTGGCTGGGTGGCACCGACGAGCAGAAGCGGAAGTACCTGCCGCTGCTGGCTCGCGGCGAGCAGCTGGCTGCCTTCGCGCTGACCGAATCGGGCTCGGGATCCGACGCCGGCGGGATGCGGACCCGCGCCATCAAGCGCGGCGACACCTACGTCATGAATGGTTCCAAGACGTTCATCACCGGAGGGAGCGTCGCGGACACCGTCGTCGTCTTCGCGCGCACCGACCAGGACGGCGATACGCCGGCGCGCGATATCTCGGCCTTCGTCGTCGAAAAAACGATGCCCGGGTTCAAGGTGGGCAAGCTGGAGAAAAAAATGGGGATTCGGGGATCACCCACCGCCCAGCTCTTCTTCGAAGACATGCCGGTGCCGGCGGCGAACCGGCTGGGCAAGGAGGGCGAGGGGTTCAAGCTCGCGATGGAGGTGCTCGATCACTCCCGCCCGGCGATCGCCGCCCAGGCGCTCGGCATTGCGGAGGGCGCTTTCGACCTGGCCCGGCGCTACGCCGGCGAGCGGCGGCAGTTCGGCAAGCCGATCATGGAGTTCCAGGGCATCCAGTTCATGCTGGCCGACATGGCAACGCAGATCGAGGCGGCTCGCGCCTTGACCTATGCCGCGGGCGACGCGCTCGACCACGACAGGCCAGGCATTACCGCCGGCTCGTCGATGGCCAAACTCTTCGCCTCGGACACGGCGATGCGCGTCACCACCGATGCGGTGCAGATCCTTGGTGGCTACGGCTACCTTCGCGACTTCCCGGCTGAGCGAATGATGCGGGATGCCAAGATTACGCAGATTTATGAGGGGACCAACGAAATCCAACGATTGGTGATTGCCCGTGAGGTGCTAAAGGAGAAGGCGTGACGGTCAAACAGCTGTACGTTGCCGGCGCCGGTCTGATGGGAGCGGGCATCGCCCAGACCGCCATCACCTGTGGTTTCGATGTGGCGCTCCGGGAGGTCGACGACAAACTCGTCGCCCGCGGCGTCGAGAACATCAGGAAGCGGTTGGACAGCCTGGTGCAAAAGGGCAAGCTCGACGCCGCCCAGCGCGATGCCGCGCTCAACCGGCTTCATCCGACGACGTCGCTCGAGGCGGCCGGCCGCGCCGACTTCGTGATCGAAGCCATCACCGAGAACTTCGAGGTAAAGCAGGACCTCTTCAAGCGCCTGGACGGCGTCTGCAAGCCGGAGGCGATCCTCGCCAGCAACACCTCGTCGATTCCGATCACACGCATGGCGGCGACGACCAAACGGCCGGACCGGTTCATCGGGATGCACTTCTTCAACCCGGTGCCGGTGATGCCGCTGGTGGAGTTGACACGCGGCCGTGAGACGTCGGAGGCAACGCTGGCGACCACCCTCGAGCTCTCGCGGTCGCTCAACAAGACGCCCATCACCTCGCTCGACTATCCCGGCTTCATCGTCAACCGGATGCTGGTGCCATTCATCAACGAGGCGATCCGGGCGCTGATGGAGGGACTCGGAACCCGTGAGGACATCGACCAGGGCGCGCGACTCGGCCTGCACCACCCGATGGGTCCGCTGGAGCTGGCCGACTTCGTCGGCCTCGACACCCACCTGTACATCTGTGGCGTCCTGTACGACGGGCTGCACGATCCGAGATTCGCCGCGCCGCCACTGCTCCGCCAGCTGGTCGACGCCGGTCATTTCGGGCGCAAGACCGGGCGTGGCTTCTATCGCTACGGCCCGGACGGGAGCCGCCTGGCCGACTAACGCTCCGCCGCCTTACATACAGACGCCGGCGACCAGGGCCTTCGTGCGGCGAGTGTATTGGGCAATCCCGCCGGCTGACGAGTGAAATTCGGCGGTGTTCGCGGACACCAGGATCATGTATCCGACGTCCTCTGGAGTGGCGAAGTCCGCGGGCGGCTTGGCGAGCTTGTCCCGCTGTGTCGAATCAACGGAATCCCAAAAGCTGCCGTCGAAGTCTGGCCCGGTCGGGTAATCGAGACCACAATGCGTCAGCAGCACGTAGCGGTACTTCAGGCCGGCCGTCACCCGGCCGGATACCGGGAAGAACAGGAAGCGGTGGCCCGGACCGAGGACGGGAATCCGGGTGCGGGTTCCGGTGGTCGGGGGCAGCGGCTCGATCCGTCCGAACGGGCCGGCGGGGTTCCGTACGAACAGGACACTGCCGATCACCAGCAGGACCACGACAGCACCGCCGACGGCGGCTTTGGCCTGGGCGGGCATCGTCCAAAGCAGCCCGGGCACCCTTCGCAAAGGCCGCAGCTGAGCAACCACATTGACGGCCATGGGGCGCCAACGTTCCATGCCTAAATGACGGGAACAGCCGGTGGTTTCCTGTCGAGTCGGTCAGCCGCGGGCCCGTTGGGCGGCCGGCGCCGCGGGCGCGGACTTGGCCCGCCGGCCTCGCACGACGGCGACGGCAAACAGCGCGAGGGCCACCAGGAAGGATGCCGCCGCCAGGATGACAGCCGCCGCCGAGAAGACGGCCCAGACGACCCCACTTTTGGCGGCCACCTGGCTCAGCGTCGTGCTGCCCTTGACGAGGTGCAGCCCAATAAAGGAGTACCAGACGATGAAGGTGGCCAGCATGATGATCAACGCCCCGACCCGGCGCACGCGGGCAATCCACAAGCCGCCCAGCAACCAGAGGGAGGCCGTCACCGCGGCGGCGAAGGCGCCGTCCTCGGTGTTCGACGATCCGAAGCTGTCGCGATGGACACCATCGGTCGCCTGGAGGATCACGAGGACCGCCCCGGCCAGCGCCACCAGCAAGAGCGGCAGCGTGTCCAGCCGGCGGTACCGACCCCTGGCGTCGCCCCAGGCCACGGCTGCGCTGACCACGGTCAGAACGCAAGCGCAGAGCAGGCCCATGGCCACGGTCGCGACCGGCAATCCTTCGCTCTTGACGAAGGTACCCAGGGCTCCCGGGCCTGCCTCGAAGTGGCTGGTGGCGGTCACGCCGAAATCGATAAAGGCAAAGGCGGCTGCTAAAAAAATGCCGATACGGAAGCCCCGGAAAGCCAGCACGAGGGAGGCGAGCCAGATCACCACGACGACCAAGCCGACGATCATATACACCGCGTCGACCTGACTACTGTGGCGCTCGTGCAGCAATGTAAAGATGCCGAGGCCGACGGCGATAAGCCCCGAGGCGAGCAAGAGCGTTCGAGCCGGGATCAGGAACGGGCCTTCGCGCCGCCGAGCCATCGAGGTCGCTTGCATCGTCGACCATCTTACGGAGCGTCACGACAAACCGGCGCGAGCGGCCGTCGAATTTTCGTTAGACTGACGGCTGCCCTTGGGAAGCGAACCACGCCGGCGGCGCGCATCGGTTGCGCTCGGCCCGGCACGCGGGTGGCGACCCGCCCGCGCCGCGCTGACTCTGCTTGCTGGAACTGCCCTGTTGATCGCCGGGCTCGGCGTGTTTCGAGTCTGGTCCGCCATCCATGCCATTTCGCCGCGCGCCCAACCTGTTGACCTGATCACGATGGTGCATGCGGGGACCGATGATCCCGGCTCACTGGGTTGGAAGATCAAGCACGACCAGCGCATCAACGTCCTGCTGCTCGGCTACGGCGGACCCGGCCACGACGGGCCGTACCTGACCGACTCCATCATGCTGCTCTCGATTCGCCCGAGTAGCCACGAGGCGATCATGATCTCGCTGCCGAGGGATCTGTGGGTGAAGATCCCAGCGCTGCCCAACAACCGCTACATGATGGGCAAGCTCAACAGCGCCTACGCCATCGGCATCGACCACCGCAATTACCCGAACGTCCGCAGCGACTGGAAGACCGACACCGGCGGCGGCGACCTGGCGGCGGCGACGGTCTCGCAGGTGACGGGGCAGCCGATCGACTACTGGGTGGGGGTCGACTTCAAGGCCTTCCGCGATGTCGTCGATGCCATCGGCGGCATCAAAGTCGACGTCCCGACGACCCTCGATGACCCGTACTTCCCTACCGGCGAGTCGACTGGAATGATGCATATCCGCATCACGGCCGGTTCGCAACAATTCGACGGGGAGCGCGCGCTCGAGTACGCGAGATCCCGCGAGACGACCTCTGACTTCGACCGCTCCCGCCGCCAACAGCTGATCATGCTGGCGGTGCGGCAGCGCGTCTTCTCCGTCAATGCCATTCCTCGTCTGCTGTCGCTGCTGGGTGCGCTGCAGGACAACGTGCGAACCAACCTGCGTCCCGCGGAGATGCAGCTACTGGCGTCGCTCGCCGGGCACATAAGGGACCAGGACATCCGACGGGTGGCCGTCGACACCTCGAACCTGCTCCGGAGCGGCTTCAACAGCGGCGGTCAGTACGTCCTGCAGCCGCTTGACCCCACCTATGGCGCGTTGCAGCGCTACGTGGCCATGGCGCTTCCAGACCGATCGGCGCTCGCCACGCAGATCCCGTTCGAGGTGCAGGATGGCAGCGGCCGCTACTGGCTCCCCTACGGCATTGGGACCCCGGCCAGCATCATGACGTCGCTGCTCCAGGCGGAAGGATGGGGCGCGACCCTGGGACCACGCGCGGCCCAACGGGTCACCCAGACCCAGATCCTGGACGGGTCGGGCGGCCGGGCGTCCGCCACCGTCTCCTGGCTGCAGGATTATTTTGGTGCGGTCGTGACGGTCGTGCCGGCGCCATCCAGTGGGGCGAGCGTGACGGTCGTCCTAGGCTCGGATTTCACCCTGAAAACCTTCCCGCCGCCCCTCAAGGGATAACACCCTCCCTCGCTTACCGGGGAGGGTAGGGTGGGGGGTACGATTCGATTCGAGATGAGTTTGGCCGGCGCGCTGCTTTCCGGCGATGTCCGGGCGCTGGCGCGAGCCATCAGCCTTGCGGAAGATCGGGACCCGCAAGCGAGCCAGCTGGTGGCCGAGTTGCAGCCGCACACCGGGAATGCCTATCTGGTCGGGTTGACGGGCGCGCCGGGCACGGGCAAGAGCACTCTGGCGGACGCGCTGGTCAAGGTGATTCGCGACCGGGAGCAAACGGTCGGGGTGATCGCCGTTGACCCGAGCAGCCCGTTCACCGGCGGAGCGGTCCTCGGCGACCGTATTCGGATGGCCCGTCACACGCTGGACAAGGGCGTCTTCATCCGCAGCATGGGTGCCCGCGGGCATCTTGGGGGGCTGGCGGCCGCGACCCGAGAAGCGATCCACCTGCTCGACGCCTATGGTCGCGACATCGTCCTGGTCGAGACGGTCGGCGTCGGCCAGTCGGAGCTCGAGATCTCGACCATCTGCGATACGGTCGTCCTCGTGATGATGCCGGAATCGGGCGATGCGGTACAGAGCATCAAGGCCGGCATCCTGGAGATCGCCGACGTCTTCGTCATCAACAAGAGCGACCTGGGTGGCGCGGAGAAGACACGGCGTTTGATCCAGGACGCGATCGGGCTTGGCCCCAAGCAGACCTGGCGGCCACCCATCGTCCTGGCCAGCGCCGTCAAGGAGGAGGGGATCGATCCCGTCTGGGATGCCGTCCTCCAACACGAGGCCTATCTCAAAGAAAGCGGAACGCTCGCCACCCGGCGGCAGCAGCGCCTCAAGCAGGAAGTGGTGGCCCTGGTCGCCGACCGCGCCCGCGAGGACGCGCGGCGGGTGCTGGATGGGGATACCGCCGTGGGCCGGCGGCTCCGCGAGAACCGGAATGGGAAACTAAATCCGTACGCCCTCGCCGAGGAAGTTCTGGCACAACGGGCGCAAGGAGGCAGCTGATGGCCCTTCGTCGCAAGACGGCCTACGAGGAGTGGGCGGCCCGATACCGCAGCGGCAAGCTGGCGCCGAATGAGGCCGCCACCATGTCAGGCGTGCCGCTGCAGCCGCTCTACACCCCGGAGGACCTCGAGGGGTGGAGCTACGACGAGAAGCTCGGCTACCCGGGCGAATTTCCCTACACGCGTGGCGTCTACCCCTCGATGTACCGCGGGCAGCCGTGGACGATCCGGCAGTTTGCCGGTTACGGGACCGCGGAGGAGACGAACCGCCGGTATAAGTTCCTGCTCGCCCAGGGGCAGAAGGGGCTGTCGGTGGCATTCGACATGCCCACCTTGATGGGCTACGACTCCGACGACCCGCTTGGTGAAGGCGAGGTTGGCCACTGCGGCGTGGCGATCGACTCGCTGGAGGACATGGAGACGCTCTTTAGCGGCATCCGCCTGGACCAGATCACCACCTCGATGACGATCAACTCGCCCGCGGCGATCCTCTACGCGATGTACATCGCGGTCGGCGAGAAGGAAGGGGTGTCACTGGCCCAGCTGGGTGGCACCTTGCAGAACGACATCCTCAAGGAGTACATCGCGCAGAAGGAGTACATATTCCCGCCCGAGCCATCGATGCGGCTGGTGGTCGACACCATCGTCTTCGCGGCGCGCCACATGCCCCGCTGGAACGCCGTGTCCATTTCCGGATACCACATCCGCGAGGCCGGATCGACGGCGATCCAGGAACTCGCCTTCACCCTGGCCGACGGCATGGCCTACGTCGAGGCATCGATCAAGGCGGGGCTTCCGGTCGACGAGTTCGCGCCCCGGCTTTCCTTCTTCTTCGATTCGCACATCGATTTCTTCGAGGAGATCGCGAAGTTCCGCGCGGCGCGGCGGCTCTGGGCCCGCATCATGCGCGACAAGTACGGCGCGCGCGATCCCAAGTCCTGGATGCTGCGCTTCCACACCCAGACCGCCGGCGTCTCGCTGACGCGTCAGCAGGTGGAGAACAACATCACCCGGACCGCCTACGAGGCCATGGCTGCCGTCTTGGGCGGGACGAACTCGCTGCACACCAACTCCATGGACGAGGTCCTGGCGCTGCCCACCGAGCGGGCGGCGCAGATCGCGCTGCGCACCCAGCAGGTGCTGGCGCATGAAACCGGGGTCACCAACAGCATCGACCCGCTGGGCGGGTCCTACTTCATCGAGCGGCTCACCGACGAGATGGAGCGTGGCGCGCAGGGCTACTTCGACCAGATCGATGAGCAAGGCGGCGTGCTGCGATGCATCGAGAACGGATTCTTCCAGCGCGAGATCGCCGACGCCGCGTTCGAGTTCGAGCGCAAGCTGGAGGCGAACGAGCGGATCATCGTCGGGATGAATGCCTACAAGGACGGCGACAGCGCAGACCTTCCCACCCTGCACATCGGTCCTGAGACCGAGCAGGGCCAGGTGCGCCGCCTGAAGGCCGTCCGGGGGCGGCGCGACAACACCAGTGTGGCCAGCCGGCTCGAGGAGCTGAAGACGGCGGCCCGTGGCACGGAGAACCTGATGGCGCCGCTGCTCAACTGTGTCAAGGCCTACGCCACCGAGGGAGAGATCATGGCCGCGCTCAAGGAGGTCTTCGGCATCTACCGCGAGCCGATTCTGTTCTAGATGATGCGCCTGCGCTTCTCGCTGATTGGTCGGGTGCTCGCCGTGGTGGCGGTGGTCGTCATCGTCTTCCTGTACGTGTGGCGGCCATGACTGCCAGGGTCCTCACCGCCAAGGTCGGCCTCGACGGCCACGACCGCGGGGTGAAAGTGGTGTCGCGCGCGCTGCGCGATGCCGGCGTCGAGGTGATTTACGCCGGACTTCGGCAGACCCCGGAGATGGTGGTGGAGGCTGCCATCCAGGAAGACGTCGATGCCATCGGCGTCAGCCTGCACAGCGGGGCACACATGACGCTCATCCCTCGAATCCTCGAGCTGCTCAAGGAGCGCAACGCCACCGACATCGTGGTCTTTGGGGGTGGCATCATCCCGCAAGACGATGCCAGGGAGCTGAAGAAAATGGGTGTGGTCGAGATCTTCGGTCCGGGAACCTCCCTCAAGTCGATCATCGACTTCGTCAACGCCGGCTTTAAAGCGGCGTGATCGCGGCCGCTCCACGCCAGCTGGGGCGCTTCGAGCTCCACTGTCTGAGCGATGGGCACTGGCGCATGGACGGCGGTTCCGTCTTTGGCGTAGTTCCAAAAGTCATGTGGGAAAAGCTGAAGACCCCGGACGCGCGCAACCGCATCCTGATGGCCACCAACTGCCTGCTGGTGCGCACCCCGGACGCCAACATCCTGATCGAGGCTGGTATCGGACCAAAGCTCTCCGACAAGGAACGGGACATCTATGCCTACGAGCGTGATCCTGGTCTTCCGGACGCGCTGGCCGGCGCCGGACTCACGCCGCGGGACATCGACCTCGTCGTGCTCAGCCATCTGCACTTCGACCACGTGGGAGCCCTGATCACGCCCGGGCGTGACGGCGAGCTGACCCCACTCTTCCCGCGCGCGCGCCACGTCGTCCAGGCTAAAGAGCTGGAGGCCTGGCGCCAGCCGGATCCGCGCAGCAAGCCGTCCTACAAGGCGGAGAACCTCCGCCTGCTCGAGGAGGAAGGGCGTCTGCTGATCGTCGACGGCGACCAGGAGGTTGCACCCGGCGTCCGTGTGCGCGTCACCGGCGGCCATACCGCGGGCCACCAGGCGGTCTACGTCCAGGACCAGGAGCAAACCGTCGTCTTTACTGGCGACTTCCTGTTCATGCGCGCCTTCCTGAAGGTGAACTGGGTCAGCGCCCTCGACCTCTTTCCACTGGAGGCGATGGAGCGCAAGGCCGCGTTCCTGAACGAGGCCGCGCGGGAGCGCCACCTGATCTGGCTGTATCACGAGACCGAGCAGATGCTCGGCTACTGGACCGGGGAGGGCTTCGAACCGGTCAGCTGACGATCAGCAGGACTTCCGAACCGCAGCGCTCGCACTCGCCCCGGACGACATAGTTTCCGGTTTTCATGTCCATGGCCGAGGGGCGCAGGATACCGACCGCCTGGCGGCAGGCGCGGCAGTTTGCCTTCATCGGCGCCACCGGCACGTCCGAGGGCTGGAAGGTCCAGGTATGCGGGGCGACCTGCTGCATGGTTGGATGGGCTATGGCCATGAAAGAGCTCCACCTTCTGTAACGCCCGCGATCGTTAAAGGGCTCTGCGCCCTTCGGACCGGATGACTACGGCAAACCGCGTAGAGGACGAGGGCGGACGCCTAGTAGACGAGGACCTGGGTGCCGGTCGGGGTCCAGTTCCACAGCCACACCATGTTTTTGAAGGGGACGTTGACGCAACCATGGGTGCCGGTGTCCTCGCCCGTCGGGTCGTAGTGCGGGCCATTGGTCCCTGGGCCGTAGCGGGAGCGCCAGGAGGCATCGTGGATCCCGTCGCCACCGTTGAACCACATCACCATCTGCACCTTGCTGTCGGGGTACCAGTAGGCGGAGCCCTTCGGCCAGGGCGAATGCATCGTCCAGGGTGAGACCTTCCAGTACACCTTGAAGTTGCCGGGATCGGTCTCCAGGCCGGGGCGGCCGGTCGTGACGTAGGTCCAGAACACCTGCTGGCCGTGCTCGTAGGCGCGAATCACCTGCTCGCTGAGCGAGATCGTGATCGCCTTGTCCGGCAAGGTCCGGGTCATGGCGTCTTGCAGCACCTTGTCCTGCACCTGCAGGCCGCCGTTGATCTGCTCCAGGTCGGCGGTGGTGGTGACGGTGTTCAGCTTCCCGGCCAGGTTCTGCACGTGGAGGTCGACGACTGACACATCCATCTGGAAGATCCTGGCGGTCTGGAGGTCTGCTTGGACCTGGGTCAGCGCCGCGTTGGCGCCGGTCCGCGCGACGGCGGCATCACCGTGGTCCTGGGCGGCGGCTTGCGCGACATACTGCGCGACGAGCTTGTTGGACGCCTGCTGGTCCGCGATGATCAAGGCCAGCTTTGAGACCGGTGCCTTCAGCTCCGTGCTGACCGCGCGATACGCATGGACGGTCGTCGCCACGTCGACCTCGATCTGGGCCTTCGATGGCAGGCCGTCGAATTCGACCAGGAGCTGGTTGTCGACGCCGACCTGCTTGGCCTGCTGCATCTCGCCGGAAAGTTGGGTGACCGCCGCCTGGGCGGCATCTCGGGTCTCGGCGACCAACTTCTGAACCCGCGTGTCCAGCTGCTCCTTGATCTGGGCTTCCTGGGAGGCCGCCCGGCTGAAGAAGGCGATCCGGTCCTGGTTGAATGGGGCGGAAGAGGGGGGCGGGGCGGCGGTGGAGGTGGTGAGTTCCTGGCGCTGCAGATCCGAGTATTCGGCGGCATCGAGGCCGACTTCAACGGCATGGCTCTGCGCCGCGAGCACCTGGGCCCGCGCGGCGTGGAAATCCTGCTCGGCGAAGGCCTCCCGCATCTGCTGCACGAAGATCAACGCGGCCACCAAGGCGAAGGTCCCCAGGACCACCCCGATTCGTAGCGCGTTGTGGCGTAGCAGTCTAAGAGTTGCTACCAGCACCGTTGTAACCCGATTTTAGGTCCATCTTGCACACTCAGTAACGGCCAAACGGCGCAAAAGTTCCGGTGAAGGCCCCCTCGGCGGGCGCCAAACACTGTGTTAAGATGGGCGCCGCCCAATTGGAGCCGAAGGAGGATTCTAGCTGGCGACTGCCACTCCCGTCACACTCAAACTCGAGCCCCGCGCCGACCGTGGCCGCCACCTCCAGGCGCTGCGTCGACAGGGCCGCCTGCCTGCCGTCGTATACGGCCACAACGTCGACGCCGTGACGGTGTTGGTGGACGGGCGCGAGTTCGTCAAGGCGTTCCAGAAGGTCGGCCGCAACCAGCTCGTCGACCTCCAGCTGGGCGACGAGCCGGTCCGAAAGGCGCTGATCCGCGAGGTGCAGCGCAGCCCCCGCGACGGCGATCTCCTCCACGTGGACTTCTACCAGGTCAACCTCACCGAGAAGATCGAGTCGGAGGTCCCCATCGAGATCGAGGGCGAGGTCGAGCTCGTCGCCAAGGGTGAGGCCGACCTGCAGCGTGGGCTGCACGCCCTCAAAGTGGAATGCCTGCCGACCGACCTGCCACCGGTCATCACCGTCGACGTTTCCGGCTTGAAGGAGATCGACGACGAGATCCGCGTCAAAGACCTGAAGGTTCCGCCGGGATGCGAGTTCCTCGATGAACCAGAAGACCTGATCGTCAAGGTCGCGGCCCATCGCGAAGAGGTCGAGGAAGTCGCTGCGGCGCCCGCTGCCGCGGAGGTGCCGACCGTCGGCGAGACCGAGGCTCCTGCGGAAGGCGCCGAGGGCGAAGCTCCCGCCGAGAGCTAAGTCCGGGCGTCCCTACAATGGGCGCCATGCTAGCCAGCGTCGAGACCGGTTGGGATATTTTGCGCAGCTATCTCCCAAACAGCCACGACCTCTTCAAAGTCGCCGTGGCCATTCTCATCCTGGTCGCCTTCTACCTGCTGGCTCGCCTGGTTCGCATGCTTGTCGACAAGGAGCTGCGCCGGGTCAAGGCCGACCCGCAGGTCGGGCTGCTCGTCAACCGGATCGTTTTCCTCGCGGCCATCGTCATCGGCGTCATTGCCGCGTTCAGCGAACTCTTCGGCAGTCCTACCCTGGTGTTCGGGGGCTTCGGCTTCCTGGCACTCGCCATCAGCCTCGCGTTTCAGGACATCCTCAAGAACTTCATCGCCGGTATGTTTCTGCTTGTCGAGCGTCCCTTCCGGCTTGGCGACGAGATTACGGTCGACAATCACACCGGCTTGGTCGAGAACATCCAGATGCGGACGACAACGCTGCGAACGACGGAAGGAGAGCAGGTGCTTGTCCCCAACTCGCTGGTCTACACGGGCACGATCATCAACCGCACCCGCTACCCGACGCGGCTCTTTACGCTGACGGCCAAAGTTCCCGATAGCGTGGTGGTCGACGGACTGGTCGAGCGGGTGCGCGAGCAGCTCAAAAGCCGCCCTGACATCGCCAAGGATCCGCCGCCCCACGTAGGGTTTCAACCCAGCGTTGATGGTGGGCTTACGCTCGAAGTGCGGTATTGGCTGGATTACCGCCGCAACGATCCGCTAACGGTCCAGGCCGCGGTCAGTCAGGAGATCTACCAGGCGATGCATTCCGCCGAAGCCTCGCCCAAACGGTAACGGTACCGGTCCGCAGGGCACTCGCGCGCTTTAGCGCTTTCAGTCCGGCGGCCCGCCAGTTCCTTGCCTACGCCCTGCTGATTGGGATCGGCTGGTCGATCTTCAACCTGGTGTTCAACCTCTACATGAGCGCGCTGGGTTTTTCCAACGACGTGATCGGCCTCTTCAACTCGCTTCCCGCGGTCGCGCTGCTCCTGGTCGGGATACCTTTTGCCGCTATGGCCGACCGGATCGGCTATCGCATCTTTCTCCTTGGGGGTGGAATCGTCGCGGTTCTAGCGTCGCTCGTCCTCACGCTGGTCGGATCTCGCCTGATCGCCGTGCTCGCCGCCGGGACCTTTGCGCTGGCGGTCATCGTCTTACAGGTGCTTGGCAGTCCGCTGCTGGCCCAAGTGAGCGGCGAGAACGAGCGCGTCGCACTCTTCGCGCTCAACCAGTCGATTTCTTGGGCCGCGGCGCTTGTCGGTGACGTTCTCGGCGGCATCATTCCTGAAGCGGCGGCTCGCCTGATGCATACCTCGAGCGGTTCGGCCCCGTCCATTCGCTCCTCGTTCGTGGCCATGACGATCCTGACCGTCCTCAGCCTTCCCTTTCTTGTGCGGCTGGCGCGGGCCGCCCGGCTGAAGCCAGCCGCTGCCTTCCCGGTGCGCGAGCTGCTCAAGATCGACCTGGCGCGCTTCGGCCGCATCCTGCTGCCCGGCCTCGTGCTTGGAATCGCGGCCGGAATGTACCTCAATTTCACCCAGCTCTACCTGGCGCAGCGCTTCGGCCTGACACCCGGCCCGATCGGAATCATCTTCGCCGTCGGCGCAGCCCTGACCGCGGTCGTCACACTCGCTGCCCCCGCGGTGGGCCGGCGCTTCGGCATCACACGCACGGTCGGCATCTCCCAGGTGATCGGCGCGCCCCTCGTCCTGGCGCTCGCCTTCGTCATGGTGCTGCCAATCGCAGTTGTGATCATGACGGTGCGGCAGCTTGCACTCAACCTGCAGGGACCGCTGGGCCAGGTCTTCGGCATGGAGTACGTCGATTCGCGCGAGCGTGCTCGCCTCGCGACTGCACAGGTCGTCGTCAGTGGTATCGGCGTCGGTGGGATCGGCCCCCTCGTGAGCGGCTTCCTGCAGGTGCGCGGCGGCTATCAGTTAGCGTTCTCGGTCAGCGCCCTCTTATACCTGGTTGCCGGTGTGATTTTCCTGTTGCTCTTCGGGAGGGTCCGGCTTCCTTCCGAGCGCCGCTCAAACCCTTAGGCGAGCTGGCCGAGTGCCAGCAGATTGCCTTCGCTGTCGCGAAACCACGCTGCCTTTTCGTATCCGAGATCGGCCATGCCGTGGTTGGTCTTGAGGCCGGGGAAGTCGTACTCCTCGAATCTCACGCCACGACTCTTGAGGTTGGCGACGCTGCCGACGATGTCCTTCACGAACCAGGCCATCTGGGCAGCGTGGTCTTCGCGATCGCGGCATTCAGCGTGTCCATCGGACGATCTTAGAGCGAGATCTATAGTCAGCCCATGGCGCAGGAGACGTTATTCCCCTCTCCCCAAGCATCGACGCCCAAGGACCAGCCGCTGGCGGCTCGAATGCGGCCGCTGACGCTCGACGAGTTCGTCGGGCAGGAGCACCTGGTTGGTCCCGAACACGAGCTGCGCCGGGCGATCGAGGAAGACCGGGTGGGTTCGATGATCCTCTGGGGACCGCCCGGTAGCGGGAAGACGACGCTGGCGCGGCTGATCGCTCGGGTCACGTCATCCCATTTCGTCCCGCTCAGCGCCGTGAGCGCCGGCGTCGCCGACCTGCGGCGCAACATCGAGGAAGCCCGCCTGCGGCAGGCACAATCGAGCCAGCGGACCATCCTCTTCATCGACGAGATCCATCGCTTCAACAAGGGCCAGCAGGACGCCGTGCTGCCCTACGTCGAGGAAGGCGTCATCACGCTCATCGGCGCCACCACCGAGAATCCCTCGTTCGAGGTCAACGCGGCGCTCCTCTCGCGCACCCGCGTGTTCGTGCTCGCCGCGCTTGACGACGGCCAGGTGGGGGCGATCGTCGATCGGGCCGCCTCCGACCCGGAGCGCGGACTCGGCAACCGGCATGTCGACCTCGAGGCCGACGCCCGTGCGGCGCTGATCCGAGTCGCCAACGGAGACGCGCGCATTGCGCTCAATGGTCTCGAAGCGGCGGCGGCGCTGGCCCGTCCAAAGCAGGGTCGGCGACTGGTCACGGCCGCACTCGTCGAGGAGGCGGTTCAGCGCAAGAACCTGCTCTACGATCACGCCGGCGAGGAGCACTACAACATCATTTCGGCGCTGCACAAGAGCCTGCGCGACAGCGACCCCGACGCCTCGCTCTACTGGCTGGGCCGCATGCTCGAAGCGGGCGAGGACCCACTCTACGTGGTCCGCCGCCTGATCCGTTTTGCGTCAGAGGACATCGGCCTTGCCGACCCGCGGGCGCTCACCCAGGCGGTGGCGGCCCAGCAGGCCGCCCACTTCATCGGCATGCCGGAGGCGAACCTGGCGCTGGCGCAAGCGGTCGTCTACCTCGCGACCGCGCCGAAGAGCAATGCGTTGTACGCAGCCTACTCGGCGGTTCAGGAGGACGTCGAGCGTACTCGCGCCGATCCGGTTCCGTTGCACCTCCGTAATGCGCCGACGCCGCTGATGCGAAAAATCGGATACGGCAAGGGCTACCGGTACGCCCACGATTACGACGAAGCCCAGGTGGAGCAGCAGCATCTGCCCGATGCCATCAAAGATCGAACCTACTACCACCCCTCCGATCGAGGCTACGAGAAGACGGTGCAGGAGCGACTCGATGCCTTCGAGGCCGCACGTCGCAAGACAACCAAGACCTAACGATCAGCTCTCAACGTGCGGCCGCAAGGCCGCGTATCCGTTCGCCATCACCTGCTCGTGATTCCGCGCTAGCGCACTCTTCGCCAGCAGTGCGAGCAGGTTAAGGATCGGGTTGGTCGTCGCCACATTCCAGAAGTAGACAGATTTGACGGTTCCTGGCTCAACTTCGGAAAATTCCCAGCGCCCGGTTCCGACCAGGTCGCCAGTGGAGCGCAGCAGGATGTGGCGATACTCCTCGGCTTCCTGCACTTCGAGTGCATAGTTCAGTGAGTACGGTAGCGAGCCGCGTACCTCGCAGGCGATCACCGAGCCGACCGACTTCCCATCGCCACGCGTGATCCGCACGCGGCGGAAATTCTTCCACCAGCCCGGATAGCGCTCGATATCGAGCACCACCGACCAAACTTTCTGCAGCGGCGCATTGAAGCGCCAGTCGGTCACGAAGTGGTAAGTCTCGGGCATGCGGGGTACGGTAGCCCCGCGGTCGGGCGGGGCTACCCTGCGTGCGCTAGCGGATCGGGTTAGAAGCCGTGGTTCTGGAGCCAGGTCTTGGCAAGGTCGGCCGGATCCAGCTTGTCAATGTCGGCGCTCTTATTCATCGCGGTCAGATCGGGCGTGGTCAGCTTGGCATCGACGCTGTTCAGCAGCGCGGTGACCTCACTATTGGCCACGGCCGTCCGAATCAACGGCACGATATTGTCGGCCTGCTGGAGATGCTTGTCGTCCTCGAGCACGACGAGGTTGTTGGCGGTGATGCCGCCGTCGCTGGAGAAGACGAGGCCGATATTGATGGCCCCGCTCTTGAAAGCGGCGTACGTGAGCGGCCCGCCCGCATCCAGCGCCTTGAAGTCCTTGAAGTGCAGACCGTAGACCGAAATCAGGCCCTGCTGGCAGAACGGCCGCTGCGGGCACTCCGGTGGCCCGCCCAGGGTCCATCCACTGGCGACGGCGGACACGTCTGACAGCTTGACCAGGTGATTCTGATCAGCCTCCGCCTTGGTGACGGCGAAGGCATTCTGATCAACCGCCGGCGATGGATCGAGCGCCTTGACGCCCTTCGAACTCAACACCGAATTGAGTTTCTGGACGTTCGCCTGCGCATCAGTTCCTGCATCCGCCGTGACACCCTGCTTCTTCTCGACAAAGGTCAGGTCGGTTGCTGCGTAGCCGGGGTACAGGTCGATCTGGCCGTTCTCGAGGGCTGGCTCCACGATCTCGCGGTTGCCGAGCTTATCGCGGTAGACGACGGTATACCCCTTCTTCGTCAGAGCGCCACCGTAGATATGGGCCAGGATGATGCTCTCCGAGAAGTTGAAGGATGCGACCGTGACCGTACCCTTCGGACTGGCCGAGCTGGACGGCCCACCCGTCGAGCCGCACGACGTCGTGACCAGTGCCAGGGCGACCATGCTGGCGCCCAGGATCAAGATTCGCTTTAGATACATTGCTCCACCTCCAAGAAATGACCGAAAACTACGCCGCCACCATCGCCGTGTCGCGTGCTGTCCCTAACGCTTCCTCCTTCTGGACTGATTTCGTCGGACGGAGCCCGGCCGGCGTGGCCAGCCGCTGTGCGCCCGCGAGCGAAAATTCCACGATCAGCGAAAGGATGGCAACCATGATGGCGCCGGCAAACATCATCGGGTAGTCCTGGAGCCCGAAGCCGTCGACGATGAATCGCCCCAGACCGCCCCACGCCACCAGCGCGGCCAGGGTCGCCGTCGCGACGACATTCACCGCCGAGGTGCGGATCCCGGCCATGATCAGCGGCAGGGCGATCGGTAGTTCGACACGCCACAGCACGGCTCGCTGCCGCATGCCCATGCCGCGAGCCGCTTCGCGCACGTCGGCGTCGACCTCACGCATTCCGATGTAGCTGTTGGTGACCATCGGCGGGATGGCCAGTGCGACGAGCGCGATGAATGCGGGCAGGGCTCCAATGCCGACCAGCTCGACCGCGATCACCAGGACCGCGAACGACGGGACTGCCCGCCCGATATTCGAGATGTTGATCGCCAGGATCCCGCCGCGGCCGAAGTGGCCGATGGCGATCCCAATCGGGAGTGCGATCAACGCCGCCACCAGCACGGACGCTCCTGACATGGTGAGATGCTCGAAGGTGCGATGAGGAATGCCGCCGTCGCCCTGCCAGTGGGTACCGTCGAGAAACCACTGAAGCACCTGGTTGGCGAAGTTCACGTCGTTGCTCTCCCGCGCGACCAGGGAGTGATCAGGCGCTGGGTCCCGGCGAGGCCAAGGTCCGCGATAAACGCGAGCGCCACCGAGAGGACGGTGCCCACGACCAGCGGGGTTTTGAAGTCGCGGAGGAGTCCGTCGTAAATCAAGCTACCGAGGCCGCCCTCGCCGATCAGAGCGGTTACCGTCACCAGCCCAATCGTGGTGACGGTCGCGATGCGCATTCCGCCGACGATGGCGGGGATGGCCAGCGGTAAATCGATCCGCACCAGCTCGGCAAAGGGCCGGTAGCCCATGCCTCGGGCCGCCTCCCGAACCTCATCCGGCACGGAGTTGAGCCCGACGACGATGTTGCGAATCAGGATCAGCAACGTGTAGCTCACCAGCCCGATCTCAGCCGTAAGGATGGTGAACCCGGTAAATGGCACCAGCGCCGAAAAAAGCGCGAGCGATGGGATGGTATAGAGGATCCCGGTCAGGGAAAAGATCGGCCCTCGGAATACACGGCTTCGCCAGGCCACCAGACCGAGGGGGACGGCGATCAGTAAGCCGATTACCACCGCGATCACCGTCAGTTCAATGTGCTGGACGAGCGCGGCGGTGATGACATCGAGGTGCCCCGATACCCAGGACCACCGGATCCATGGGTCTACGACGGCTCCCACGACCCCGGTGGCGAGCATTCGCCGATGCTAGCAGGGCCGTTCCGGCCAATCAATTTAAAGTAGGAGTTTCTAATGATTCGACTGGAAGGGGTCACCAAGCGCTATCCGGGCGGGCAGGTGGCGGTTCGGGACCTGACGATCGAGTTCCATACCGGTCAGCTGACTATGCTGGTCGGGCCATCCGGCTGCGGCAAGACGACCACCCTCAAGATGATCAACCGGCTGATCGAGCCATCCGAGGGTCGCATCTTTCACGATGAGCAGGACGTCACCCACGTTGACCCGGTGGCACTCCGGCTGCGGATGGGCTACGTCATCCAGAACGTCGGCCTGTTTCCACACCTGAGCATCGCCGACAATGTCGCGACCGTGCCCCGGCTGCTCGGCTGGGACAAGAAGAGGATCCAGCAGCGTGTCACCGAGCTCCTCGAGCTGGTCGGGCTTGATCCCAGGCAATTTGCCCGGCGATATCCGCACCAGCTCTCCGGTGGGCAGCGCCAGCGTGTCGGTGTCGCCCGGGCGCTCGGTGCCGACCCTCCGGTGTTGCTCATGGACGAGCCGTTCGGTGCCATCGACCGGATCGCGCGCGAACGCCTGCAAAACGAGTTCCTGCGGATTCAACGCGAGGTTCGAAAGACGGTCATCTTTGTGACCCACGACATCGACGAGGCCATCAAGCTCGGCGATCGCATCGCGGTCATGAATGCCGGCCGGCTCGAGCAGTACGATTCGCCGGCCGCCATCCTGGCAAAGCCGGCGTCCGACCTCGTGATCGATCTCCTCGGACCCGACCGCGGACTCAAGCGGTTGTCGGTGACGCCGATCGACCCGAATTCCCTGGAGCGTCCACCGGTGGTCCACGCCGACGATTCACTGGCCGACGCACGCCGGTTGCTGGATAGCCGGTGGAACCGGGCCGTCGTCGTCGATCGAAACGGCAAGCCAGTTGGCGAGCTGACCAAAGAGGAGGCCGACGGCGATGGCCGGGTTGGGGACCGCGCGCGCCCATTCGATGCGATCGTCGGTGCCGACCGGACGCTGTTTGACGCCTTCTCACAGATGCTGATCCATCAGGCCACCTGGGTGGCCGTGGTCGACGGGGATCAGTTCCGAGGGGTGCTCACCCCGCAATCGTTCGTCGCCGCTATCCAGCGAGTGCCGGCGGAGCTGGAGGGTGCCCGGCGATAGCGTTGTCCACGAACGCCATCTTCTGCCGGATGTCGTCGTAGGCCTGATCCTCGATCGGCGTGAAGCGCCGGATCAGACCGCCGGCCAGCGCGTCGCGGCCCGCGGCATCCAAGCCCAGCGCGCAGATCGCGTCGCCAGCCTCTGCCTGAATCTCGGGTGGAACCGTAGCCGTCGCGATGACCGGCGGGATCGTCGAGGGGCCAAGGACGGCAATCACCCGGAGCTGCCGGGCGAGGTCGGGGTGGCGCAAGCACTCGACGCCAAGGACCTGGGAGTCGATCGCCGACGCGTCGACCTCCCCGTTGACCACCCGGCGGATCGACTCCTGGTGGCGGCCCGAGAAGGTGACGCTCCCAAAGAACGCCTCGGTCTCGCCCATCTGGAGCAGGTGATAGCGGACGAGCAGGCATCCCGACAGCGACTCCGGATCGTTGTAGGCCCAGCGTTGCCCACGGAGATCGCCGAACGAGCTGGCCGGGTAGTCCGCCCGAACGATGACGTCGGAGAAGTAGACCGGGCGGTCCTCGTAGCGGGGCCCGTCCAGCACCGGAGCTGCCAGCGGGTAAAGCATGCCGGGACGCTCCTGGGAGAGGCGGACGTAGGGTAGGCCGCAGAGGAACGCGAGGTCGACGGAGCCATCGCGAAGCTGCCCGTAGTCGCGGCCCTCGATTAGCCTGGCTGGCATGTCGAGCGCCTGGCCCACCCGCGCTGCCACGGCAGCGTAGACCGAGGTCATATTGGGTGCGAGAAAATTCGCGAAAACGAGGGCCTTCACGGACGAGTTGACGGCAGTATTGCACAAAGTCGCCAGATTTATTGCGATCACAAGTTGCTTCTGCCATACTCCGCAAAACACATTCGTGAGGTGACGCCGCCCATCGTCGGTCCGATCATTGAAAACCCGCTCCACGGCGAGCGGATCCGGTTTCTGAAAACCGCTCCGGAAACCGATGGCGAGCTGGTGCAGTACGAGTCCTGGCTCACGCCGGGCGGCAGCGTCGGGGCTCCCCACACCCACCCGATCCAGGAGTCGCGCTTCACGGTGATCTCGGGAACCGCCTCGTTTACGGTCCACGGCGCCCGGTTCGAGCTCGGACCTGGCCAGCGCCTGACCGTGCCGCCGCGAACCGCCCACTGTCTGTGGAACGGCGGAGAGGTCGAGGCTCACCTGGTGGTGGAGTTTCGGCCGGGCCTGCTCAAGCAGGAGTTCTCTGAAACCACCTTTGGTCTGGCCCGCGATGGCCGGCACCACCTTCGCGGTCTCGGGAACATGCTCCAGTGGGCCGTGATCGCCGCTGCCTACCGCCGGGAGACCCGGACGCTGGGACAACCGTTATGGATGCGGCTTGGCCTTCCGGCGCTCGCCCCGATCGGATGGCTGTTCGGCTACCGCGCCCACTATCTCCGGTACTGCACCCGCTCCGCCGGCTGAGCCGCCGCCATCTACGACCTCGCCATCATCGGCGCCGGCGTCATGGGCCTCTTCACCGCCGACTTCGCCCGCCGCCGCGGGGCCAGTGTCCTGGTGTTGGACCAATGGCGCATCGGCGATCCCCGAGCCGCCTCCTTCAGCCTGACGCGATCGATCCGCAACGACTACCTTGATCCGGTTTACGCGAGCCTGGCCTTCGAGGCGCGAAAGTTGTGGCTGGATTTCCAGCGTCAGACGGGCGAAGCGTTCCTGATCGAGTGCGGCTGCCTGAACATCGCCAAAGCCAGCGTCACGCCTGGCCTATCCGAAACCTACGCGGAGCAAAGCTACCGGGTGCTCGAGGGCCTGCACCTCAAGGCCGAGGCCTTCACCCGCGACGGCCTCCAGGCGCGGTTCCCCCAGTTCGACGTCGACCTCGGCCGGCTGGACGTCGAGGCGGGCGTTCTCCATGTGACACCCATCACGGCGGCGCTGCGCCAGCGCCTCCGTGAAGCCGCCGTGCGGATCGAGGAAGACACCGCGATTCACCGAATCAGCCGGCGACAGGGCGCGATCGCAATCGCCACCGCGGCCGGCGAGCGCGTCGTCGAGCGGCTCGTGATCACCGCAGGGCTCGGCACCAACGAGATGCTGGCACGCATCGACGGATGCAGTCTGCAGCTTCCGCTCCGACCCGACCGCCCGAGCGAGTCCAAATACCTGATTCCGCCGGCCGAAAAGCGCGCGATGTTCGCGCCCGACCGTCTTCCCGTCTTCGCCTACCTGGACGTCGGGATCTACGGCCACCCGTGGCTCGAAGGCAAGACGCCGGGGGTCAAGATCGGCTACTACAATCCCCCCGACGTTCGCACGCAGGTCACGTCGATCAGCAGCGTACAGAGCTTCGTCGATGAGTGCATGCCAGCGCTGAAAGACGCGCAAATGGTGGATGTCCAGGGCGCCGACCAGTGCTCGTATGATCTGGTGGCAGATGACAACTTCGTGCTGGGGCCGATCCCCGGGCTGCCCGGTGGAGCTGTTGGGACCGGCTGGCGCGGCACCGGCTACAAGTTCGCGCCGCTGATCGGGCGGACCCTGATGGAACTGGTCTTCGAGAACGCCACGACCGAGGATATCTCGCGTTTCGCGCCCGGACGATTCGAGGTCAGCCGTGCCGGATAGGAGCGCCCGCGGCATCCTCGATCGGCTGAAGGCCGGCGTCGTGCTCGGTGCGGAGGGCTACGTCTTCGAGCTCGAGCGGCGTGGCTACATCAAGGCTGGGCCCTACGTGCCTGAAGTCGTCCTCGATTTTCCCGACGCCTTGCGCGAGCTGCACCGCGAATTTCTTCGGGCGGGCGCCGACGTCATGGTGGCGCTCACCTACTACGCGCACCGCGGAAAGCTGAAGGATGTCGGCCGCGAGAACGACCTGGAGAGGATGAACCGGCAGGCGGTGCAGATCGCCAACGAGGTGGCGCGGGAAGGTGACGCGCTGGTCGCCGGAGATATCTGCAACACGTGGGCCTACGACCCGAAGGACAAGGAGGCGACATCCCGGGTGGTCCGCGCGATGTACGAAGAGCAACTGTCGTGGGCGGTGGACGAGGGCATCGATTTCGTCATCGCCGAGACCAATGATTATCTGGGCGAGGCGCTGATCGCGCTGCAGGTCATCAAAGAACTGGGCCTGCCGGCGATGGTCACCCTGGCCACGACCCGACCACATCAGACCTGGGATGGCTATGGCTACGTCGACGCCTGCAAGATCCTGGCGGACCACGGGGCCGACATCGTCGGGCTGAATTGCGATCGGGGTCCCGCGACCATGCTCCCGATCATCGCGGAGGTTCGCGGCGCGGTCAGCGGCTACGTCGCGGCCCAGCCCGTTCCGTACAAAACCCAGGCCTCGATGCCGACGTTCGAGTCCTTGAAAACGGCCGACGGGACCAACGTCTTTCCGATTGCGCTCGAGTCCTTTCTCTCCACCCGCTTCGAGATGGCCGATTACGCCCTCCAGGCGCAAGCGCTTGGGGTCAACTACATCGGGATTTGCTGCGGTGGCGGCCCGCATTACGTTCGTGCCATGGCCGAGGCGCTAGGCCGGACTGTCCCGGCCAGCCGATACTCACCGGCCATCGAACTCCACCCGATGATCGGCGCGAAGGTGGAGGAGAAAGAAAAGGAATTCCTCGTGGACTGGAAGGGCTAGGACTGACCCTATCCCGGCGTTGATAAGCTCCCCGCGATGATTCTCAACCGGGGCAACCTCTTCTCCTTCCTTGTGACCGCCTTCGTCGGCGCCATCTTCCTCCTCCTGGTTTTCGAGACCTGGGCGTTGTTCACCGGCAACAAGCCAATCTCGGACTACTTTCGGGAGATGCTGCACGATGTTCCCGGCCTGGCCTTCGTGGTCGCGATCCTGGTTGGGATCACGGTCGGCCATTTTCTCTGGGGCCCGGCCACCGGCCTCCTCGCGCCAGCCCCGCGGCGGATCCGCGAATTACTCGGTCGGCGTGCAAATTAATCCGGGCGCCGTCCTGTCGCTGATCGCGACCCTCTTCGTGGGCGTGATCTTCCTGATGATGCTCAACGAGACGATTGCGCTGGGCAAGGGACAGGATCCGATCACGAACCTGGTCCGGTCAGTGATCCGCGCCTACCCCGGCGTCAGCTACGTGGTGGCGGTCGTCATCGGGATGCTGCTCGGCCACCTCTTCTGGCCCTAGGCAGACGAGACTGCGTTCGTGCCCTTAGCCGTTCTGCCGCTGGTCCTCGTGGCGGCGGTGTTCCACGCTGCCTGGAACGCGCTGCTGAAGGCCTCGGAAAATCCCCTGGCGCTCGCCGCTCGCGCGGTCACCCTAGGAACCGTCGCTTCGCTACCTCCGGTGGCGGTCGCGTGGCTTCTCAACGGGCGCCCCGGGCTGCCGCCGATCGGCTGGCTGATCGTCATCGGCTCCGCCGCCCTCGAGCTCGCGTACTTCATCACGCTTTCGGCCGCCTACCAGCGCGGCGAGCTCTCGGTCGTCTACCCGATCGCTCGCGGCACGGCTCCTCTGCTCGCCGTGCTGGTCGGCCTGCTGTTGCTGGGCGAGCGCCTTCACCTTGCCGCAGTCTTTGGCATCGTGTGTTTGCTCCTCGGCATCTGGGCCGTCAGGCGGCCGGCGAATGCCGGTGCGGCGCTATGGCCCGCGCTCCTGACGGGCGTCCTGATCGCCGCGTATACATCGCTGGACCGGATTGGGGTTCGATTGGGTCCTCCGTGGCTGTACGGGTGGATCCTCTGGCTCTTTGGCGCGATCTTCCTGGTCACGTTCACGACCGTCCGTCGCGTCCCGGGGTCGAGCCTGACCGACGAACCGGCCACCTCACTAGTGGTGGCCGTATTGATGACCGCCGCCTATTTCATGATCCTGTTCGCCTTGAGTGTCGCGCCGCTGGCCATCATCGCGCCGCTTCGCGAATCGGCCATCGTCCTCGTGACGGCCTGGGGGATCTGGCGGCTGGGAGAGCGTCGTGGTGCCTGGGTTCGACTTGCCGGTGCGAGCGCGATCGTCGCCGGCATTGCCCTGCTGACGATTTCGTGACGGCAGTCGGCGGAAAAGGGAAACATTTAGGCGGCCGGGCGCGTCTACGTAAAGAGTGGACCGAATGAAGCTGTCAAACCTGTCGTTATGGTTTGCGGCTTTCTGCCCGCTACTTACTGCAGCGTGCAGTCCAGTTGCCGCTGTGCATAACGGCAGCTATACGATCGCAACCGCGTCACCCGAGACGGACTTCCTTTCAATCTTTGATGGGAAGGCCGATGCGCAGCTAAATCTTGATGGAACAGCCTGCGTGTCGATCGTCTGGCAAAAGACCCACACGGCAATCCTGTGGCCTCGTGGCTATACCGCGCGAGGGAATCGGCTGGCTGTCTACGACGAACAAGGCAAGCAGGTGTTGGTGGCCGGAGAGACGCTCTCCAGAACGTTCTTGCAGCCACCTCTGGGCTGGGGCCAGGTGCTCTCGAGCCGAGCCCGCGATGTGAAGGGTTGCTCGGGATTCAGCCAGTCGGTCGCCTATGTTCCGACCCCCTCGCCGGTAGTCGCGACTCCGGGCGTCGAGGAATACGACGCGTTACAGATTGGCAAAATGCAAAATGGCGTCGACACCTATAGGCAGGTCTTCAGCGGGTTGTACGCTGATCCAACCAGCCGCATTGTGACGATTGCGGTCGCGCCGACCGCTGATCCAGCCGACCTGGCGCAGGCCAAGGTGTGGTTGCGAGCCGCTTCAGGCGGGGGCCTTGGTTTTCATTCGCCAGACCACTACCGGGTCGGATTCGTGGTGGCGGGGCCAAGCCTCGCGACGCTGGACGTGGTTCTCAATCGGCTGCAGATTGCACAGCCCTGGCGAAAAGACGTTGGCAACAACCTCACGCGTTGGTATATCGACCCAGTTCGCCACAAGGCTGTGATCGGCGTTTTGGAGATCACGCCAACCCTCTCGGCCGACGCCCGTGCCGCGTTTGGCAACCTTGCCGTCCTCGAGACGGCAGAACCGGCAATGGAGGTAAGCGGCCAGCCGGTTGCCTTCAAGACGATCAGGGCAGGCTTGGCCGATAGGTGGTCAGGGCGGGCAGGATGAAGAACCACATGACGGCGCCGATCATGCCGGCGAACAGCAGCATCGTGAAGAAGGTTCGGCCGTTCACGTATTCATCCCCTCGGTACATGCCTCAGGCGCAGCGATGCTTGCGCAAGGCCGGCCGTAACGCAGCGAACGTTGTACTAGATGATGCCGCTGTCCACGTCGGAACTCCTCGACCTGGCGGGCGCTGCCCGCAACCCTTGGGGGGAGTTGCGCCTCATCTGGCGGCTTCAGCGGGAGCAATTGATAGCGGCCGTCACATTGCCGACGACTCGGCCGGCGCTCGCTCGAGCGGCGTAACCGCAAAAGATCGAATTCAGAAGGGAGTCGGGGCGAGAAGATTTGAACTTCCGACCTCTCGGTCCCGAACCGAGCACTCTAACCTGGCTGAGCTACGCCCCGATCGGCGAATGTCAATGATAACCTCTCTATGGCGCGCCGCCGAGAGCATGCCCTCGTAGCTCAGGGGACCAGAGCGCCGCCGTCCTAAGGCGGGCGTCGCAGGTTCGAGTCCTGCCGAGGGCATTTTCAGCCTCCAACATGAAGCCCATGGTCGCCATCGAACTGCACACGGCGCTCGCGCCCGTTGCATTTCTACTGGGCACCTGGCGCGGGGAGGGCGAGGGGCAGTACCCGAGCATCGAGCCCTTTCGATATCGCGAAGAGATCCGCTTCACGCACAACGGAAAGCCCTTCCTGATCTACAACCAGCGGACGGAGTCGATCGATACCGGCCAGCCAATGCACGGCGAGGCGGGTTACCTTCGCCTCGTCGGCGAGGGCCGCGTGGAGTTCGTGATCGCGCAGCCGATTGGCTACGCGGAAGTTTCCCTGGGCCGGGTCGATGGCCAGCGCATCGATGTCGAGTCCGCCAGCGTCGCTCGGACGCCGACGGCCAAACCGGTGACCTCGATCAGCCGATCCCTTTGGCTGGAAGGGGAGAAGCTTCGCTACGAACTTAAGATGGGGATGGGAGGCGCCCCGCCGGCGCCACATCTTGCGGCGAGCTTTCGGCGGGCAGACTGATTTATTGGGGGACCCGCTCCTGCATTCGTCGCACCACGCGGGTCACGACACCTCGGGGTGAGATCCGGACGATCCACGGGATCAGCTTGTTGGTGAAGCCTGGGATGACGATCGTCTTGCCCGCCATCAGACCGCGGTAGCCGGCCAGCGCTACTGATTGTGCGTCGGCGATCTGACCCTGCACCAGCCGAGAGTCTTCCAATTGACCCCGCTTCTGAAAGCCGGTACGCGTTGGTCCCGGAGCCAGCGTGGTGACCGTCACGCCGGTGCCACCCAGTTCGTTGGCCAGCGCCTCAGAAAAGGAGAGCACATACGCCTTGCTCGCGTAGTAGACGGCCATCAGTGGTCCGGGTTCGAAGGCGGCGGTCGAGGCGAGGTTCAGGATGCGGCCGTACTGCCGCTCGATCATCCCGCGAAGGAACAGCTTGGTCAGGTGCGTCAGTGCCACGACGTTGACCTGCAGCATCTCCAGCTCGTTGTCCAGGTCGGTCTCGGAGAAGAGACCGAAGACGGGGAAGCCGGCGTTGTTGACCAGCACGTCGACCGGCATCGATGCGGCGCTGATCTCCTGATAGATCTCATCGACCGCGCTCGGTTTTGAGAGATCCTTGGGGAGCACCAACGTCTTGACCCGAAACTCGCTCTCGATGCGCGCGGCCAGCGCGTTGAGCTTCTCATGGCTGCGGGCCACCAGGATGCAATCGAAGCCATCGCGGGCAAACAGCAGCGCCAGCTCGTAGCCGATGCCGCCCGAGGCGCCGGTGATCAGCGCCGTCTTGCTCACGGAAACATTTTCTCGCCGGCGCGAACCGGGACTGGCAGCCAGTTCTCGCGCGGCGCCAGCGGACAAGCCCACCGCGCGTCGTAGACGCACGAGGGGTTGTAGGCAAAGTTGAAATCGATCGTAATGTCGGGCGAGCCGGCTCGCAGGTCGAGCGCCAGGCCATCGGTGTTCTTCACAGTGTCGAAGAGATACCGCCCGCCTCCATATGTCTCATGGCCGGAGGTGGCGTCGCGAAACGGAAGAAACAGACCGCCGCCGTAGCCAACCAGGCTGACGATGGTCAGCCGGCAGTCCTCGCCGCCGAGCCGGAAGCGCAACCAGCCGGCACGCCGGTAGGTGATCACCCCATCCTCGCCACCGGTATCGATCTCGAGTGGATCGCCTTCGTCGGCTGACTCAACTCGTACGCCGATGCGGTATACAGGGTCGTGGTCGAAGTACCGTAGTCCGTTGAAACGCGACCGTGCCTCCTCGCTCAGCGGCGATTGAGGATGCGTGCGAAACAGTTCGTCACGACCGTTCCGGAATCGTGCCGGGGCGTCCGGACCCGAGAGTCGGTAGAGGTCGCCAACACGCCGGCGCCAGTCTGCGAGGTCGAGATAGGGCTGGACCGACGTCTTGGCCATCGGCGATGCTGCCTACCGCGTCGTCAGCTACCGCGCTCGACAGCCTGCGAGGCGGGTTCGCGTTCCACAGCGAGGTTCGCGGCCGGCGGCTGAGAGGGGCCGCCGTCTGGGGCGGTGCCGCCGTGTGCCGTGCCATTGGCCGGCGAGAAGGAACTGCGGCGGCGGCCGCGTCGGCGACGGAACTTGCGTGGGGGCGCGGTCCCGCTGTCGGCGGGCGGCGCGTCGGGCGCCGGCGCCGGGGTGCCATTGGTGACGACGGCCGCTCCCGGATTGACCGGGTGCGGGGTGAATCCCCGCCGCCTGCGTCGGGGTCGTCCAACCGGTGCTCCCGGTCGCTGCCGGCGACGGTCGCCTCGGCGGCCACCTGCCGCCGCGTCCATCGCGTGCAGGGCGCCGATTCCCGCGACGCGACCCTCTCGTTCGACATGCTCCAGCAGCGGTCGGTACAGGTCCTGTCCCTCGCGACCGGTCATCGTCTCGATGTCGCCCACCACCACCAGCAGTTGCTTGGCGCGCGAGATCGCGACGTTGAGCCGTTGGGCCTTCTTCAGGAAGCCGATCCGCTCGGCCTCGTTGCTGCGCACCAGGCTGAGAATGACGACGTCGGCCTCTTCGCCTTCGAAGGCGTCGACGGTATCGACGGCGAGGCCCGGCAGCGCCACCATGCGCAGCTCACGGCGCAGCTGCGTGACCTGGTCCTGGTACATGGCGATAACCGCGACCCGCAGCTGCTCGAGCCCCAGCCGTTGCAGATGGCGGACCACGCGACCAACAGCCTCGATCTCCGCACGGTTCGATATGCTGCCCGACCCGCCTTTCTTTTCCCTGCCGCGGATCGTCAGCCAGGTGAGGTTGCGGTTGAAGGGCCACGGCAGCGGCGAGCGCAGGGCGGCCATCTCGGGCGAGTTGCGCAGGCGGCCGTCGTAGGAGGCGACCGAGACATAACTACCGATCGGGGCGGCCATCCGGTACTGCTCGTCGAGCATGACCACGTTGGTTTCGGGCAGGACCGCCCAGCTCAACTCGAAGAAGCTGGCATCACGCACCAGGGCCTTCGCCTCATCGTCGTCGACGGGAAAGGCCGCGGCGCTCTCATCGAGCACGGGCGGAAGCTGGCGGTGGTCACCGACCAACAGCCAGCGCGGCGCCAGTCGGAGCAGCGGCAGCGTCTCGGTAAAGCGCACCTTGTTGGCCTCGTCGAGGATCAGCCAGTCGAACATCTCGGCTTCCTTGGCGGCGAGTGCGATGCGGTTGACGGTCCCGAAGACGACGTGCGCGTTGCGCACTCGCGGGTCGTCCGCTTCGACGATGCTGGAGCGGAACTTCGGGTCGACCTTCTCGGGCTCGGCGATCCGGACCATTCGCAGCGAATCGAGACCTTGCAGCCGCTCCTGCGCGTTGTCGACCGCGGTATTGGCATGCGAGGTCATCAGGATCCGGACGTTTGGGTCGCGCGCGACCAGCTGGCGCACGGTTTCGACGATCGAAGTGGTCTTGCCGGTTCCAGGCGGGCCTTGCACCAGTTGCATGCTGCCCGGGAAGAGGTTGACGGCGCTGCGGACGGCCTGCTGCTGACTGGGGTTGAGGCGTTCGTCGAAGGGTTGAAGGTCGCCCATGCCCGGGGGCAGCACCTCGTCGGGTGCGATCAGGAGCGCCGCGACCCGCCGCAGACTGATGTCGCCGGCGGGAAACCCGTTCAAGGTCCGCTGCTGGACTTCGACCACGGCCGTGATCGGCTGCGGCCGGATCGTCCCCGGCCCGAGTGTACCCTCCTCCCGAAGCTTGACCAGCCAGCGGCGGGCGCCACCTTCGCCGCGGAGCAAGGTGCCCTCGCGCTCCGCCCCGTGTGCGGTGCGGATCACGACCCGGTCGCCCTCCTTGAATCCGCCACGGCGGCTGAGGACGATCAGCGCCCCGGCGGCCCGATCGCCGTTGGTCGCGCCGCAGTTGGCGCACTTGGCGCCATTAACCTGGAGGCTCTCGCATTTGCTGCAGATGACGCCTTCGGTCTCGACCTCGTAGGGGCGGGCATCCTGTTCCGCTTGCCAGGTGAGCCACTGGCGCTCGTGGTTGGCGAAGGCCTGGCCGGCCAGCACCAGGGGCAGCTGGGCCGCCTCGTCGAGGGCGGTCAACTGCCTGCGGACCCAGTCTTCCTCGGGCACGTAGGTGGCGGGCTCCATCACGACCTCCGAGACCTCGATGGTCAGCACATCACCGGCGTCCTTGGTCGGATCAGGATCGGGCTGGACTCGCTCGATCACGAAGGCGAGGTCGCGGCCGGGAAGGCCGAAAAGCTGGCCAACCAGGCCGAACCGCTCGATCCGGGTCTCGCTTCGCTTCTGCAGGTTCAGCGTGAAGCGCACCGGCGCGTGCTTCAGGTCAACGTAGCCGTCACCCTCGGTGGCTTCCGTGAGCAAGCCGATGACCGCCTCCTGGCCCAGGTGGGAGAGGAGGGTCTCGGCCTGGCTCTCCGGCGCGGCGCAGACCTTGAGCCGGATGGCCGTCACGTCCGGGGCCCGATGGGCGAACGGGGACCCCGCGGCAACAGGCGGTAACCGTAAGGTCAATGGCGCTCCTTGTGGCGCATAAGATTGGGCCTGGCTTTCACAGGTGGGCCGACAGCTTGCCACCCCTTCGGCGGAGCGTCGGACAGGCGACAACGTCCGCCCGTCTAACCCGGCCCCCAGTATAACGCCAACCGGGGCCAATCGCCACTTTGGCCCAATACGAATACGCGTTTGGCGGCCGGCGGCGCCAACTACAATCAAGGCTCTCGTGGCGTTGCACTAGGGTAGGAAGAGGTGGCAAAGACTGCATCCCTGAGTAGGGGCCAGCGGCGCGTCCAGCGCATCCTCGAGGTCGCTCCTGGCGCCCTGACCTGGACCATATTGATCGCCCCGGTGGTGGCGTCTTTCGTCTTCGCCCCCTATATCGCGTTTGCGATCTTCGTCATCGACATCTATTGGTTCATCCGGACGGGCACAGTGGTGGTCGGCATCCGCCGCACCTACCGACAGATGAAACGGGAGATGCAGGAGGACTGGTGGCAGCGCTGCCTGGCGCTCGCCGTCGGGCCCGACACCATCGATCCGCATCGCATCGTCCATGCCGTTCTGATCCCCACCTATACCGAGCCCTACGAGATCCTGAGGGAGACGGTCCGGGCGATCGCCGACTCCGACTACCCCGCCGAGAACAAGGTGGTTGCGATCATCACCCGGGAGAGCGACCGGCCCGGCTGGGAAACGGTCGGCCGCTTACAGGAGGAGTTCGGCGGGCAGCTACGCGCCTTCTTCCATATCAAAGACCCACTCCTTCCCGGCATCGTGGTCGGCAAGTCGGCCGCGATGGCCTACGGCGGGCCGGTGCTACGGCGCGAGCTCGATGCGATGGGTCTTGACCCAAAGGACGTCATCGTGACCGATCTCGATTCCGATTTCCGCGTCCACCGCCAGTACTTCGCCTACGTCACCCACCACTATGTCCAGGACGACCAGCGCCTCGACTGCGTGTTCCAGCCGATCCCGATGTTCCACAACAACCTCTGGCGCGTGCCCTTCGCCGTGCGCATCATGGCCAGCGCCTGCACCCAGTGGCAGATGTTCCTTTCTTCGCGCCCCGACCGCCTGGTCGCCTTCAGCAGCTACTCGATGTCCCTGGACCTGGTGATCAAGGCCGACTACTGGGATGCCGATGTCATCCCGGAGGATTCACGTTTCTATTGGAAGTCATTCTTCGCCACCAGCGGCCAGCTGAAAATGGTCCCGGTCTTCTTGCCGATTTACGGTGACGCGCCGGAGGCCTCCGACCGGGGAATGCCCTGGGAGCGCGTCAAGACCCACGCCAACCAGTACAACCAGATCAAGCGCTGGGCCTGGGGGGTCAGCGACATCCCGTACGTCACCGTCCGCCTGCTTCGGCATTCGGAGATCCCGCTCTGGCTGCGGGCGCGCCGCTACGGCTACATGGTGTTCAACCACCTGACCTGGACGACGCTGCCGGTGCTGCTGCTTTTCGGCGCGGCGCTGCCCCGGCTGCTGCAGGAGGATTGGAACCTGGCGACGGCGGCGGATCGCCTGGCACTCTACGCCTTCATCCTCATCAACATCGCATTCCTCAACATCGCGGCGCTGATCCTGGTCGAGCGTCGTATCAATCCGCCGATGCCGCGCGGCTGGGGCTTCTTCCACCAGATGTGGGCCTACCTGCAGCTCGGCCTCTATCCCATCGTCGGTCTGCTGTTCAGCGTGCTGCCTGCGCTCGAGGCGCAGACCCGCCTGATGCTCGGGATGTATCTCGAGTACAAGGTGACGGAGAAGGTCGCCGAAGGCCCGGTGAAAGGCACGGCCTGAGGCAGCAACCAACCCCCTAACGCAGGGTGAACATCACGATGAATGGGTATAAGACTATGTAAGGCCTGTCGGGACGCCTTGACGTCCCTCCCATCCTCCGGGTCGCGCCTGAGCCTGGTCCTACAACTCGTACCTCAATCAGTCACGACTTCCCAATATGGAGCCGGACTAAGGAGACATCAGATATGTCGGTAGAACAGAACAAGGCGATTTCGCGGCGCATCCCGGTCGAGGTGTTCGAGCAGGGACGGCTTGATGTCGTCGACGAGATCTGCGCGCCGAACATCATCGAGCACATGACGCCTCCGCCGGGCGTTCCTGAGGGCCGTGACGGAATCAAGGCGATCGCGTCGGCGCTGCGCAAGGGATTTCCGGACATCAAGTACAAGATCGATCACCAGATCGGCGAAGGCGACTTTGTCGCCAGCTACGTGTCGGTGAGCGGCACGCACAAGGGTGAAATCTTTGGGATGGCTGCCACTGGCAAGCATGCGACCTGGGCGGAGGCCCACTTCGTCAAGCTCGTCAACGGAAAACTGACCGAGCACTGGGGTGTCTCAGACCAGCTCGGGATGCTTCGCCAGCTCGGCCTAGCCCCGACTCCGCAAGCGGTGCCCGCCGGCCGCTAGTCCGGGTCGAAGCAGCACGTAGGCGCAGAGTCCTCCGATGATGAACGCGCCGTAGAGACCGACGGACGACAACCAGGCCAGCGCCGGGCTGGCCTGGTAGACCGTCTCCCGGGCACCGTCGAGCTGGGCTTGCAACTCGATCAGGAGCCAGCCCACCAAACCCAGCGCGGCCAGCCACCATCGCCCGGCCAAACGGGCGAAGACAACGGTGATCGCCAGCAGGAGCGGTGTGAAATTCCAGAGTGAGTTCTTGGGCGCGCTGACGACGCCCAGCCAGAGGCTCAGGGCAAGCGCGCCCTCCCACGTGTAGGCCGGTATCCGAAGCAACACAACGACGGTCGCCACAGCCAGCAGCAGCACAATGGTCAGCATCGCGGCTTCGACGGGGAAGCCGGGCAACGGTGCGTGGGTCCAGTTTGAGTCGATCCCCAGCCGGCTCAGCCAGCCATTGATCGACTCGTTGCTCCAATAAGTGTCCGGGCCAAGGAAATATCCCGTTCGTCCGGAGAAGCTGCCGCCGGCCGAGCCGAGTTGCAGGAGCAGCAGCGCTCCAAGGACCCCGAGCCCGATCCCCAGCCGGCGCCAGCGTGGCGGTCGCTCGGTCAGGGCGGCCAGAAACCCCGCCACCGGGTAGAGCTTGATGGCGCTGGCAATTCCCAGCATGGCTCCCGGCGCGACACAGCGATAGGCGATCGCCAGCAAGAGCAAGACGAAGAGGTTCGCCTGACCGAAATAGAGGGAGCCGATCACCGGCGGAAAGAGGCCGGCGACCACCCCACCGGAGAGCGCGAGCGGCCAGCGCAACTGCGGCAGCGATCCCAGCAAGATGGCGACCGCGAAAGCCAGCGCGACCAGGCTCAGGGTCGAGAAAATCGTCGCGGCCGTCGCCGGCGGCAGGAGGGCGAGCGGACGCATCAGGTGGGCGAAGAAGAGGGGATAGGAGAAGCCGCTGCCCGTCTCGACATACACGCCCGCGGCTTGCTGCACCGAGGCCAGCGCCGCGACATCGTAGGGATTCTGACCTCGGTTCAGGAGGACGCCCGCGGCCCAGTAGGCGTAGAAGTCGTTGAGCTGTCCGGATATCCCGATCGTGGCGAAGCTAAAGGCGACCCGACCCAAGGCGACCAGTGCGCTGAGGCACCCGCCGGCCAGTGCCCACCGTCCGATGAGCTGCTGAAACCGCCCTAGCGTAGGCCGACCGCTTCCTGGACCCGGTGGAGCGTCGTGTTCGCGATCGGCGTCAGGCGCTCGGCGGCTCCGCGAAGCTGTTGCAGCAGCGCCGCATCGTCGGACCGTATCTGACGATAGCGCTGCTGAATCGGCGTCAGGGCTTCGATGACGGCGTCGGCGACGGCAGTCTTCAGCACGCTATACGCCTTGCCCGCAAATTCCTTCTCGACGGTTGCCCAGTCCTTATCCTGAATCGTCCGGTAAATCTCCAGAAGATTGGTTACCCCCGGGCTCGCGGGAAAGCGCACCTCGGGCTGGGCGTCGGTCTGCGCGCGCGCCAACTTCCTGCGAATCAGGTCGGGCGAGTCGAGCATGAAGATCGCGTGGCCGGGCGCATCCGCGGCCAGGCTCTTACTCATCTTCTTCTCTGGATCGTCAAGACCCATGATGCGGGCCCCGGCGGCCTGGATCATGGCCTCCGGCACGACGAACAGCTCGCCAAATCGCTGGTTCATCCGCTGTGCGACGTCGCGAGTGAGTTCGATGTGCTGCCGCTGGTCCTCGCCGACCGGTACGAAGTTGGTGCCGTACAGCAGAATGTCTGCGGCCATGAGGGCCGGATAGGCAAAGAGTCCGGTGCTCGATCGCTCGCGGTCACGCCCGCTTTTCTCTTTGAACTGGGTCATCCGTTCCAGCCAACCCATTGGCGTAAAGCATTCGAGGATCCAGGCCAGTTCCGCGTGCGCCGGGATGTGTGACTGGACGAACATGGCCTGCTCTTTCTTGATTCCGCTCGCCAGGTAGACGGCCGCCAGGTCGAGGGTGTTCTCCCGCAGCGCAGCCGGATCTTGCGGAACGGTGATGGTATGCAGGTCGACGATGCAGAAAATGTTGTCGTACTTATCCTGGTTGCGGACCCAGTTTCGGATCGCGCCCAGGTAGTTGCCCAGGTGCAGGCCGCCGCTTGGCTGGATGCCAGAAAAGACGCGAGGCTTACCGGTCGTCTGCATCCACAGATGTTAAGGAACGCGCGCTAGAGCAACTGGATCGTGTAGACGAAGTCGGCGGTGACTGTCTTCCCGGCGGCGACGACGACCTGGCGCGGACCGCCCAGGCCGCCTGCCTGGTTACCAGGCCCGGACGCTCGCACGGTGTAGGTCGCGGGCTTCAGATCGATGTGGTAGGAGCCGCTCGAGTCGGTCGTTGCCGCTTGTTCCGGTTCTGTCCCGGCCAGCGGTGCAAAGGTCAATGTCACGCCGGCGTATGGATGTGTGGGACAGGCGGTCTGTCCTGCATGGTAGGCACCCCCGCACGCCCGCAGCTGCACGTGACCGGTGACCGTCCCAGTGGACGGCCCGAACAACGACGGGCCGCTACCACATCCGGCAAGAACCGTCCCAACGAGGCAAGCGATCAGAGCACGCACAAACATTCCATAGGTATGACGGAATGGCCGGTCAAAAGGTTCCGACCGAGTCTGGGGTCGAGAATTGAGGGCGGAACTCAACTAGAATCCGCGCCGTGAGCGAGCGCCTCGCCTCCCGCACTCTCCGCAACGGCGTGCTCGTGGTTGGGGCGCGTGTCGTGGCAAAGCTGGCGGTCTTCATCGTCGTCGTACTGCTCTGGCGCCACCTGGGAGCCGACAACTATGGCCGGTTCGCGGCCATGATCGTCTACGTCACGCTTGTCGGGGTCGTCGCCGACCTCGGGCTGCAAACCGTATTCATCCGGGACGCGTCTCGAGATCGCAGCGCGTTTACTCGCTACCTGGCGAACCTGCTGAGCGCCCGGCTCCTACTCTCCCTCGTGGCGCTCATCATCCTCGCGGTGGCCTTGCGCCTGTTGAGCCCGACGCTGTTTCCGTACACCCTCGCGGGCTTCGCGCTCCTTCTCACGACCAGTTACTCCAGCTTGCTCCGAGCGGTCTTCTACATCCGGGGGCGGCTCGGTTACGAGGCGATCGCCATCGTGGCCGAGTCGATCGTGCTGCTCGCGCTGACCCTCATCGCCATCGATCGGCGTTCGACCTGGGACGTCTTCCTGTGGGTCTACACCATCAGTTACCTGTTCACCTGCCTGTTTGCGTTCGCGGTCTTGCGATGGCGGTGGCACGAGCGGGTCGCCGTCCGGCTCGAGCCGGTGTTCGTCCGTCGCCTGCTGGTGGCCGGGCTACCGCTCGCCCTCGGCTTTACCATCACGACGGTCTACGCGCAGCTCGATATCGTGCTGCTCCAGCTCTTCAAGAATTTCCAGATGGTCGGCTGGTACTCAGCGGCGAACAAGTACATCGACGCCGTCGCCTGGGTTCCCCAGTCTGCGATGGGCGTGGTGTTCCCGGCGCTGTCGCTGCTCGGGGCGAGTGATCGCCGCCGCTTGGCGTTTGCCTACGAGAAGTCTTTCAAGATGCTCGCCCTTCTGGGCCTGCCGCTGGCGGTCGGCCTGGGCGTCATGGCCGGCCCGATCGTGCACTTTACCCGCGGATTCGAGCAATCGATTCCAGCGTTGCAAATCCTGGCGCCCTCGGTCGTGCTGCTCTTCGTGAACAACGCGTTCATCTACACCTTGACCGCCATCAACCGGCAGCTCGACTTCACGCGGCTGGCGCTGTTCACGCTGGCGGTCAACCTGGTTCTCAACCTCGTCCTGATTCCACCCTATGGCTACCTGGGCGCGGCGGCCGCCTCAACCGTCACCGAGGTCGCGCTCTTCGCGGGCGGGTGGTGGCTGCTTCGACGGCAACGGCTCCCCCTCTCCATTGGCGGCGGCGGCGCTCGGGTACTTGCCAGCGTGGCCGTCATGGGGATCGTCGTCTACTCCATACGAACGTGGCCGCTGGCCGTCGTCGTCATCCTCGGGGCGGCTGTTTACGTCGCGGCGCTGCTCGCGCTGCGCGCACTGAACGCCGAGGAGTGGGCGATTATTCGTGCCGCCCGCTGACAGTCCTTAAACTACTCGCGTGCCGGACGATGGCGCGGTGGTGCGCGCGCTCGCGGACAAGATCCGCGACGTACCCAATTTCCCCAAAGAGGGCATCCTCTTCAAGGACATCACGACGCTGCTCCAGGATGCCGCCGCCTTCCGCCAGGCAGTCGACCTGATGGCGGAGACCTACCGGGGGAAAGCCGTCGAGCTGGTGGTGGGGGTCGAGTCGCGCGGCTTCATCTTCGGCGGCGCCCTCGCCTACCTGCTCCGGGCCGGCTTCATCCCCGTCCGGAAAGAAGGCAAGCTTCCCAGCCAGAAGCTCTCGGAAGCCTATGCCCTCGAATACGGTTCGGCCGTCCTCGAGATCCACAAAGACGCGATCAAGCCGGGGCAGTCGGTCGTGATCGTCGATGACCTGCTGGCGACCGGCGGAACGGCGAAGACGACCGCCAGCCTCGTGCAGCAGCTCGGGGGGCGCGTCGTCGGGATCAGCTTCCTGATCGAGCTGAAGCTCCTCAAGGGGGCGGCCAACCTGTCGGAATACAACGTCGTCTCCCATTTGAAGCTCTAGATGGCAAATCAGCCCGCTCCGGCGCGGAAAAGCGGGCGAGACATCAGGCCTATCCTCGTTGTCGGCTCGGTCGCGCTCGATGCCGTCCACACCCCGACCGAATCGGCGAGCGAGATCCTGGGTGGTGCCGCCAGTTACTTCTGCCTGTCGGCGTCGATGTTTGCCCCCGTCCGCCTGGTGGCGGTCGTGGGTGAAGACTTCCCGCCGGAGCACCGGCGGCTCCTGGAATCCCGCCACATCGACCTCACCGGCTTGCAGGTGCGTCCCGGAAAGACCTTCCGCTGGACTGCCCGTTACACCGGCGTCCGGCTGGAGAACCGGGAGACCCTCGACACCCAGCTCAACGTCTTCGCCGACTTTCATCCGACGCTGCCGCCCGCCTACCGTGACTCCAAGGTGGTCTTCCTCGCCAATATCCAACCCGAGCTGCAGCTCGAGGTGCTGGAGCAGGTGCCGGATGCCGAGTTCATCGCCTGCGACACCATGAAGCTGTGGCTCGACACCGCCCGAGCTGGGCTCGAGCGGCTCTTCCGCCGTGTCGACTGCGTCCTGATGAACGATGAAGAGGCGGTGCAGTTCTCGGGCGAGCGGTTCCTGCCCTCGGCGGCGCGCGCCGTCCTGTCCTACGGGCCGGGCGCCGTCATCATCAAGCGCGGCGAGAACGGCTCGCTGCTCTTCACCAAGGACCGCGTCTTCCTCGCGCCCGCTCATCCACTGGAGACGGTGCGCGATCCCACCGGCGCCGGTGATGCCTTTGCCGGAGGGCTGATGGGGGCGATCGCACGCTCCGGTGATGGGCAGGACGTGCTCCGGCGCGGCATGTTGTACGGCAGCGTGCTGGGCTCACTCGCGGTCGAAGACTTCAGCGTGCGCCGCATCGTGAAGGCGGACCTGCGCGAGATCGAGGGGCGGTTGAGTACCCTTGTGGACATGATTTCTCTCAATGGATCACGGGCGCATTAGCGCATGGCTACCATTCCTGCGCAGCGCCACGACGTTAAGGACCTGAAACTCGCCGAGGACGGCCGGCGCATGATCGAGTGGGCCGCGCAAGAGATGCCCGTCCTCCAGACGATCCGCGAACGGTTCAAACGCGAGCAGCCGCTCAAGGGCCAGCGGCTGGCCGCCTGCCTACACGTCACCACGGAGACCGCCAACCTCGCCATCACTCTGAAGGCGGGCGGGGCCGACCTGGTCCTTTGCGCCTCCAACCCGCTGTCGACCACCGATGCGGCGGCCGCCTCGCTGGTGGCGGATCACGGGATCAGTGTCTTCGCGATCAAAGGCGAGGACAACGAGACCTACTACCGTCACATCGCCTCGGTACTCGAACACCGGCCAACCATGACGATGGACGACGGCGCCGACCTGGTCGCGGCCCTGCACAAGGATCGCACCGACCTCATCAGCAATGTGATCGGGGGTACCGAGGAGACGACCACTGGCGTCATCCGCCTGCGCAGCATGGCGGAGCAGAAGGTGCTGCGTTATCCGATCGTGGCCGTCAACGAGGCCATGACCAAGCACTTCTTCGACAACCGCTACGGCACCGGCCAGAGCACGATCGACGGCATCATCCGGGCGACCAACGTCCTGCTCGCGGGGAAGGTCTTCGTCGTCGCCGGCTACGGCTGGTGCGGCCGTGGCCTGGCGATGCGCGCCCGCGGCATGGGTGCGCACGTCATCGTCACCGAGGTCGAACCGGTGCGCGCGCTCGAAGCGGTGATGGACGGCTATCGGGTGATGCCCATGAAGGACGCGGCCAAAGAGGGCGACCTCTTCGTCACCGTCACCGGCGATATCAACGTGGTCGATGAACCCCACCTCAAGGCGATGAAGAGTGGCGCGATATTGGCTAATTCCGGGCACTTCAACGACGAGATCAACCTGAGCGCCCTCGACGGCATGGCGGAGAGCGTCCGCACCATCCGTCCGTCGCTCGAGGAGTACCGGCTGCACGACGGCCGGAAGCTCTTCGTGCTGGGCGAGGGCCGACTGGTCAACCTGGCCGCGGCCGAGGGACACCCGGCGGCGGTGATGGACATGAGTTTCGCCAACCAGGCGCTGAGCGCCGAGTATCTCGTCTCCCACGCGCGCGAGCTGCAAGCCAAGGTCTATCCCGTTCCCGACGACATTGACCGCGAGATTGCTCGGCTAAAATTGGCGGCGATGCACATCGACATCGACTCGTTGACCGCCGAGCAGGCGCAGTACCTGGGCGGTTGGGAGTCGGGCACCCGATGAACCGCCGCAACCACCTCTTTACGTCAGAGTCCGTCACCGAGGGCCACCCCGACAAGATCGCCGACCAGATCTCGGACGCCATCCTCGACGCCATCATGACCAAGGACCCGCTCGGTCGCGTGGCCTGCGAGACCGCCGTCACCACCGGGCTGGCCTTCGTCATCGGCGAGATCACGACCGACACCTACGTCGAGATGCGCGACGTCATTCGCGACACCATCGAGCAGGCCGGTTACGACCACCCGGGCTTCGGCTTCGATGCCGAAACCTGCGGCGTGATCGTCTCCATCCAGAAGCAGTCGCCCGACATCGCCCAGGGCGTCGACACCGGTGGCGCCGGTGACCAGGGGATGATGTTCGGCTTTGCTTGCGACGAAACGCCGGAGCTGATGCCGATGCCGATCCAGCTCGCTCACTTGCTGGCCCGCCAGCTCGCCCGGGTGCGCAAAGACAAGACGCTGCCCTACCTGGGTCCCGACGGCAAGACGCAGGTCACCATCGAATACGTCGACGGCCGCCCGCAACGCATCGACACCGTCGTGCTCTCGGCGCAGCACACCGAGGATGTCAGCCTGCAGCGGATCCGGGAGGATCTGCAGGAGCTGGTCCTCGAACAAGTGATCCCGGCGAAGATGCTCGACCAGCGCTCGACCATCCACGTGAATCCCACCGGACGCTTCGTGCTCGGCGGACCGCGTGCGGATGCGGGCGTCACCGGCCGGAAGATCATCGTCGACAGCTACGGCGGGTACGCCCGGCATGGGGGCGGCTGCTTTTCCGGCAAGGATCCCTCGAAGGTGGACCGGTCCGGCGCATACGCCGCGCGCTACGTGGCCAAGAATGTCGTGGCCGCCGGGCTTGCCGGCCACTGCGAGATCCAGGTCGCCTATGCCATCGGGGTGCGCAAGCCGGTCTCGGTATTCGTCGAGACCTTCGGCACCGAGCGCGTGCCCGTCGCCAAAATCGAGCAGCTGGTCCAGAAGCACTTCGACCTGAGCCCGCTGGAGATCATCCGGCAGCTCGAGCTGCGCCGTCCCATCTACAAGCAGACGGCGGCCTACGGGCACTTCGGCCGCGCCGACCTCGACCTGCCGTGGGAACGCACCGACAAGGCGGACCTGCTGGCCGCCGAGGCAGGTGTCCAGCGGCTCCAGGTGGTGGAGTCGCAGGACGGCTAAGACCGTCCTTGTCACGGGGATCGACGGCTTCGCGGGTAGTCACCTCTCCGACCTTCTGATCCGACGTCGCCACAACGTCCACGGAACCATCCGTCGCGGCCAGCCGGACGCAAGGGCCGAGTTGGCGCCGACCGTCACGACGCACCACGTCGATTTACTCGACCGCCCCCAGGTGGACGCGCTGGTACGCGCCATCAAGCCGCAATGGGTCTTCCACCTAGCGGCCCTGAGCAGCCCGGCGGCGTCGTGGCAGGATCCGGCAGGAACGATCGCCACCAACGCCGGCCTCGAGGCGAACCTGCTGGCGGCAGCGGTGCAGCTCGACCCCATGCCACGCGTGGTCGTCGTCGGCTCCAGCGATGAGTACGGGCGCCCGTCAGGGCGGGCTCGCCGGCTCAATGAAGCCACGCCGCTACAGCCGGTCACCCCATACGGAGTGAGCAAGGTGACGCAGGACCTGCTGGCATTGCAATATCACCTCAGCCACGGCTTGCCGGCCATCCGCCTGCGCCCCTTCAACCACGCGGGACCTCGGCAGGCCCCGCACTTCGCGATCGCGAGCTTCGCCCAACAGATCGCCCGGATCGAACTTGGTGCGCAGCCACCCATCCTGAAAGTGGGCAACCTCGAGACTCGACGCGACTTCACCGACGTCCGCGATATCGCCCGCGCCTACGTGCTGGCCGCGGAGAAGGGCACGGCGGGCGAGGTCTACAACATTGGCTCGGGAACGGCGCCTCGGCTGCGCGACCTGGTCAACCGCCTCCTCACGATGACACGGACCAGGATCACGCTACAAGTTGATGCCAGCCGAACGCACGCGGTCGAGGCCGACGTCTATCTGTGCGACTCGCTCCGCTTCCGGCGGCTCACCGGTTGGCAGCCGCAGATCTCGCTCGATCGCACCCTCCGCGACACGCTTGAGTACTGGCGCAAGTGCGAGCGACGCGCCGCCTGATGGGCCGGCACATCGTCATCCTGGCGGGCGGGAGCGGGACCCGGCTGTGGCCACGCTCTCGCGAGAAGTCACCCAAGCACCTGCTCGCGCTCGCGGGTCGCCTCTCGCTGCTGCAATCGACCTACGAGCGGGTCCGCCGCCTGACCGAGAACGTCTACGTCGTTACCGAACGGACGCAGGTGGAGAGCATCCGCGAGCAGTTGCCGCAGCTCGAGGATGAGCACTTCATCATCGAGCCGGCGCGACGCGGAACCGCCTCGGCGCTGGGCCTGGCAGCGCTTCGCATCGCCGAGCGCGACCCAACCGCGACCATGCTTTCGGTCCATGCCGATCATTACCTCGGAAACGACGAAGAGGCGTACCTGGAAACGCTCGAGGCCGAGGCGCGCTGGGCCGAGCAGAAACGGTCGCTGGTGACCGTCGGCCTGCATCCACCGTATGCGTCCACCGCCTTCGGCTACATCCAGACCGGTCCGCGCGTCGACGGCGATCACGGGGCGCCGGTCTACCGGGTCAAGGCCTTCGTCGAGAAACCGGACCTGAAAACCGCCGAGCGCTACGTCAAGGGCGGTGGCTACCTCTGGAACCTCGGACTCTTCAGCTGGCCCGTCGAGGTGCTCTTCAGCGAGATGGCCGCGCACGCCCCTCAGCTCTATGCCGGGCTGGAGCGAGTGAAACGGTCGCGAGCGGCGGGGCGGCTAGAGGAAGCCGATGCCGCCTATATGACCTTGCCGACGGAGGCGATCGACTACGCCGTGCTCGAACGAACACACAACCTGCTCGTGGTTGGGGCGACCTTCGAGTGGCACGACCTGGGGTCGTGGGCCGACCTCCACGACATCCTGCAGCGGGACGAAGCCGGCAACTTCGTCGAGGGCGACTCCGTCCTGATCGACTCCAAGAACTGCATGATCCACTCCCCCAAGAAGCTGGTCGCGGCCGTCGGCCTCGAGGACATGGTCGTGATCGAGACCGAGGACGCCATCCTGATCTGTCCCAAGGCGCGCTCCCAGGATGTGAAGTTGATCGTCGAACGTCTCAAGCAGATGGGCAAGACGGAATACCTGTAAATGTCAGGGTGGCGGGATTTCCCGCCTGTAAACTGTGGCCGTGGCAAAACGCGCGCTGATCACCGGTATCACCGGTCAGGACGGGTCCTACCTCGCCGAGCTGCTGCTGGACAAGGGATACGAAGTACACGGCGTGGTGCGCCGCTCGTCGAGCATGAACCGCAGCCGGATCGATCACCTCGAGCACGCGCATCCGTCCCACCTCGAGGGAGCCCGCTTCACGCTCAACTACGGTGACATGACCGACTCGGGCGGCCTCAACCGGCTGGTGATGACGGTGCAGCCCGATGAGATCTACAACCTGGCCGCCCAGAGCCAGGTGCACATTTCGTTCGACCAGCCGGAGTACACGGGCAACACCGATGGGCTGGGCACGACCCGGTTGCTGGAAGCGATTCGGGCCACCGGGCGTCCGACGCGCTTCTACCAGGCGTCGACCTCGGAGATGTTCGGCCTGACCCCGCCGCCGCAGAACGAGCAGACGCCGTTCTATCCGCGCAGCCCCTATGGGGTCGCCAAGCTCTACGCGCACTGGATGACGGTCAACTACCGCGAGGCCTACGGCATGTTCGCCTGCAACGGCATCCTCTTCAACCACGAGTCGCCACGGCGCGGCGAGAACTTCGTGACGCGGAAGGTGACGCGCGGGGTGGCGGCCATCGTCGCCAAGCGTTCGACCAAGCTCCGCCTTGGCAACCTCGAATCTAAACGCGACTGGGGCCACGCCCGGGATTACGTGGAGGCGATGTGGATGATGCTGCAGCAGGACAAGCCCGACGACTATGTCATCGCCACGGGCATCCAGTGGACCATCCGGCAGTTGGTCGAGCTGGCTTTCGGAATGGTCGGCCTGGACTGGGAGAAGTATGTCGAGGTCGATCGCGCCTACTTCCGTCCCGCCGAAGTCCCGGACCTGTGTGGCGACCCCAGCAAGGCGCGCGCCAAGCTTGGTTGGCGTCCGAAGATCAGCTTCGAGCAGTTGATCCGCGAAATGCTGGAGTCGGATCTGGCCGCGCTCGGCCTGCGACCGGCCGACGTGCTCCGTAGCCCAGTACGATAGGGACAACCGTGGCGAACGTCGAAATCACCTTTGGCACCGATGGGTGGCGCGGCATCATCGCCGATGACTTCACCTACGAGTCGGTTCGAATCGCAACCCAGGGCATTGCCCAGTACCTCACCAGCCGGCCGAACCCGTCCGCGATCGTCGGCTATGACACGCGGTTCGCCTCGGACCTCTTCGCCCGGGAGGTCGCCCAGGTGCTGGCTGCCAACGGGGTGAAGGTGTTCATCATCAACGCCCCGGCGCCGACCCAGGTGGCGACCTACGCGATCCTCGACAAGAAAGCCAGCGGCGGTCTCGTGATCACCGCCAGCCACAACCCGTACTACTTCAGTGGGCTGAAATACAAACCCGAGTACGCGGGCTCGGCGTCGCCTGAGATCACCGCCCGGCTGGAGCAGGAGATCCAGCGGGTGCAGCGTGGCGGGCGGGTCAAGCAGGTTCGCTTCGACGATGCGCAGCGCGAGGGAACGATCGAGGTCTTCGACCCCCAGCCGGCGTATGCCGCGCAGATCAATCGTCTGGTCGACCTCGGCCCGATCAAGGCGGCGGGGCTCAGGATTCTCCATGAGCCGATGTACGGCGCCAGCCAGGGCTACGTGCGCGCCCTGCTCTCCGGCGGCAAGACGTCGGTGGAAGAGATCCACGGCGAGCGGAACCCCGGCTTTGGCGGGATGCACCCCGAGCCCATCGCGCAGTGGATGCCGGAAGCGATGGAGCGGATGCGCAAGGGCGGGTTCGACCTCTGCATCGCCAACGACGGTGACGCCGACCGGGTGGGCATCATCGATGAGCGCGGCACCTTCATCAACCAGCTGCAGGTGATGGCGTTGCTCATGATGTACCTGGTCGAAAAGCGCGGACAGAAGGGTGACGTCGTCCGCTCGCTAACGTCGACCTCGATGGTCGACAAGCTCGGGGAACGGTTCGGCGTGACGGTTCACGAGCTCAAGGTCGGCTTCAAGTACATCGGGCCCAAGATGGCCGAGACCAATGCGATTCTCGGCGGAGAGGAAAGCGGCGGGTTCGCCTTCCGCGGCCACATTCCCGAACGAGATGGGGTCCTCTCCGGCATTACCTTCGCCGACATGATCGTCAAATACGGAAAGCCCCTGTCGAAAATCATGGAGCACCTCACCGAGCTGGTTGGGCCGCACTTCTACGCCCGCCACGACCTGCATCTCGACCGCCAGGACTACGCGAGCCGGCGCACCGAGCTCTACGGCGTGCTGGAGAAGGAGCCGCCCACCGAGATCGCCGGCGGCCGGGTGGTGCGCTCGCGCACCGATGACGGCTTCAAGTACTACCTCGAGGACGGCAGCTGGGTCCTGGTGCGTTTCTCCGGCACCGAGCCGCTGATCCGGGTCTACAGCGAAGCCGGCTCGAAGGAGCGCGTCGACCAGCTGCTGGCCGCGCTCGAAGAACGGTTAGGCGTACGCCAGCTTGTCTGAGATCGTCAAGAAGCCGTGGGGCTGGGAGAATCGCTTCGCCATCACCGACAAGTACCTGGGCAAGGTGATCCACATCAACAGCGGAGAGATGCTGAGCCTGCAATACCACCGGCACAAAGACGAAACGTTGCTGGTGGTCAAGGGCGCGATGGATCTCCAGCTCGAAAACGACCGCGGCCAGATGGAGACGCACCGGCTGACCCCCGGGATGTCGCGGCGGGTCATCCCGGGACGGAAGCACCGGATGATCGGGGTCGAGGAGTGCGAGTTCTTCGAAGTCTCGACCCCGGAGATCGACGATGTCGTCCGGTTGGAGGACAAATACGGCCGGCAGGGCACCAGTACGGCCTAATCCCTTCTCGACTTTCCACAGTATCCACAGCGCCGGTCGCTGACGTCGAACATTTGTTTTCGAATACAAATTCGGGATTGCACCTGACGGCTTTCCCCCAGCCCCAAACGGACGTTTCCCTGCTAGACTAGCCGCCATGTCGGAAGCCCTGGCGAGTTCTTCCGCAACCCTTCTGCCAGGACAACTGCGAGCCCGACCCCGGTCTCGCCCCTCCCCACGCCCGGTTCAGCTCGGGACCCGCTACCTCGGCTTGCTCTCGGCGTGGGCCGTCGCGATCGGCCTCGGCTTCAAGTCCGAGTTGCTCTCCCCGAACCAGATCTGGGTGGGGACGGCCGGCTTATCGATCTTTGTCACCCTCGGTCTGGTCTTCCTCCACGCTCGCAACCGCACGCCGGCGTGGCTCAGCCTCGATCACTACATCACGCCGGTCCTGACGATCATCGCCGCCGCCACCTTCTCGATGCTGCCCGCACCCGACTACCGGGTGCACGCGCTCGCCATGCTGACCATGGGGAGCTTCATCTTTGCCAGCAGTTTCGTCGATCTGTCCCGTGGGATGGGGCGCGAGCGCCCGCTCCACCGTTTCCTGCGCGACGCCACCACCTTCTGCGTCCTGCTCGCCCTGTTCTTCATCGTCCTTCAATCGAATGATCTCCCGGTTGTCTTCAAGTTCAGCGCCATTTTCGTCATCGCGCTGCTGAGCGGCTATCGCAGCTTCCGGTTCGCCACCAAGCGAGAGGGCCTCGCCCTGCTTTCCGCCTTCCTGACCGCCGGCACCGTCACCTTCGGTGCCTTCGGCATGGTGACCTACCTCAACCAGGGCAGCCAATATGTCGCCGTCATCCTCGCCTTCGCCTGGTACGCGTGGCAGGGTCTGACGGTCCACGCGCTCGACGACTCGATGACACGGCGCATCATGTTCGAGTACGGACTGTTCGCCGTGATCTGCGTCTACCTGATCGCGCTCGCGCTCGTGACCGGCCGCCCGATCGGCTGATCACATCAGCGTGATTTGCGCGACGAACCTGCCGGTGGGCTCGGTGTCGGCGATCCACTCGTAGGCGGAGACCACCATGAGGCTGGTGTCGCCGCGCGAATCGAAACTCATCACACCCATCGCGCCGCTGTAGGCCGCTGTGCGGCTGACCTCTAGCAGCACCTGGGCCCGCGTCGGCCGTTGCCCGCCGGCATCGTCGACCGCCCTGGCGATGGCCGCGATCAGGAGGTTGGTGGCATCGAAGGCCTGCAGGCTGTAGGTGCCGACGGTCTGGCCGTACGCCTTCTGGTAGTCGCGAACGAACCCCTGAGCCTGCCGGATGCTGGCGGGGTGCGGACCGACGACGGAGTAATAGCTGCCTCGGGCGGTCGCGCCGGCCGACTTGGCGAACTGGTCGTTGGCCAGTCGGTCGCTGCCGATTAGCGGGACCCTGGGCATCTGCGCCGACATTTCGTGTCGTAAAGCCGCGGCCTCGTAGACATCACCACCGGCGAAGTAAACAACATCCGTCCCGAGGCCAACGGCGCGCCGGACACGCGATCCAAAGTCTGGCGACTGGTTTGGATCGAAGCCGCCGAGATCCGATGGGTCCACGACGGTGCCACCGTCTTGAACAAACCTGTCAGCGAACGCGGTCGCAATCCCCAGACCGAAGGGGGTCTGATCGTTGATGACAAACGCGTGGCGTGTAGCCAACGTTTTGAATGCGAGGTCGGCAGCCGCGGTCCCCTCGACCAACTGCGTCGTCACCACCCGAAAGAAGTTATTGGGACCGCGAGGTCGAAGTCGTCCGGCCAGACCCTTACAGTGCCCGTCCGGAGGCTCTTGCGTCAGGCACTCGTCCGTGACCGCGGGGCTGACCATCGCGAGCTGCGCGGCGTTCGCCACCGGGAGCTCGCTCTTCGCCAGGCTGTCATCCAGCGGGCCGATCATGCCGACGACGCCAGGATCGTTTGCCAGGAGTTCGACGTTCTTCGCGCCCTGCGCCGGGTCATGGACGCCTTTTAAGACATCGTCGTAGGTGATCGCTCGAAGGTCAAAACATGCATCTTGGTGGCGCGCTGCCCCGCAGACCCGTGCGGCCTGTTTGACGGCGAGGTCGACGGCGTTCTTCGCCGGCGTGCCAACGGACCCATCGGCACCGCTCAGCGGCAAATCTGCCCCAAGCGCAATCGTGCCGATCGTCCGCTGGGGGCCGCCCTGTTGAGCGGTACAAGCGGCAAGGCTGAGGGCTGCCACGGCCAGCCAGGCGAGCGCGCGGCGCTTCACCGAGCGCTCGCCGGATCGACCGACTTAGATCCCAAGGTAGGCGCGCTGGACGTCTGGACTATCGAGCAGGGATTTGGATGTTCCTTCCTTGACGATTCGGCCGGTCTCGAGAACGTAGCCGCGGGCCGCGACTCCAAGCGCCTTCAAGGCGTTCTGCTCGATCAACAGGATCGTGGTGCCTTCGGCATTGATCTCGCGGATGACCTGGAAGATGGTATCGACCATCAGCGGCGCAAGTCCGAGCGACGGCTCGTCCAGTAAAAGGACTTTCGGACGGGACATCATGGCGCGGCCGATGCACAGCATCTGCTGCTCGCCGCCCGACAACGTGCCGGCGAGTTGCGCCTGCCGTTCCTTGAGCCTGGGGAAGAGCGTATAGACCCGGTCCATGTCGGACCGCGTTTCTCCATCTCGCCTGATATAGGCGCCCAGGTCGAGGTTCTCGCGAACCGTCATGCGGGCGAAGATCCGCCGGCCTTCCGGGGCATGGCCAATGCCCTTGGGGACGATGTCCTCGGCCTGCAGCCGTGTGATGTCCTGCCCTCGCAGCCGTACCGCGCCGCCGCTCGCGGGGGTCAACCCTGAGATGGCCCGCAGCGTCGTCGTCTTTCCCGCGCCGTTGGCGCCGATCAGGGTGACGATCTCCCCCTCGTCGACGTGCAGGCTGACACCGCGCAGCGCCTGGATCCGTCCATAGAAGACGTCGATCTTCTCGACCTCCAGAAGAGCGCTCACGCGCTCTTACCCAGGTAGGCCTCGATGACGCGGGGATCGCTGCGCACCTTCTGCGGGGGACCCTCCGCGATCTTCTCCCCGTAATCGAGGACCACGATTCGTTCGGAGACCTCCATCACGACCTTCATGTCGTGTTCGATCAGGAATACGGTGATGCCGCGGCTGCGGATCGCCTGGATGAGCTGCATCAGCTCGGCTTTCTCCTGGGGGTTGAATCCCGCCGCCGGCTCGTCGAGCATCAGCAGTTTCGGGTCGGTGGCCAGTGCCCGTGCGATCTCGAGCCGCCGCTGGAAACCATAGGCAAGGTTGCGGGCGTATTGATCGGCGTAGCGCTCCAGTCCGACGAACCGCATCAGTTCCATGGCTCGGTCCCGCACCTGGCGTTCCTCGCGGCGGGCATACGGCGTGTTGAGCAGGGCGTCCCAGACCTGCGCGTGCATTCGCGGGTGCTCGCCGACCATGACGTTTTCCAGCGCGGTCATGTAGGAAAAGAGCCGGATGTTTTGGAAGGTGCGGGCCACTCCCAACGTGGTTACGGCATGCGGCTTGAGCCCCAGTGGGATCGGTCCCAGGCCAAGGCCACGTCGAATCGGGTCCACCACCGTGTAGTAGGCGGCGAGCGGTGGCTGATAGGTGCGCCAGAACTCGCGCACCGGAAAGATCGACCTCCCATTAAAAGAGATCTGGCCCGACGTCGGCTTGTATAGGCCGGCAATCAGGTTGAACAAGGTCGTTTTCCCGGCGCCGTTGGGGCCGATCATCGCAAAGATCTCGCCCTGCTCGACACTGAGGTCCACCTTGTTGACGGCCACCAGGCCACCGAAACGCTTCGTCAGCCCCTTCACTTCAAGGATCGGCATCGATGTCCTTTCCCTACGCCGAGCCGAGGTCGGCGACGGCCTCCTCGCTGGTACCAAGCTCCAGTTCCGCTTTCCGTTGGGCGCTCGGGATCAGGCCCTGCGGTCGTAGCAGCATGATGCCGGCGAGGATGATCCCGAAGATCAGGTAGTTTGATCGCTGGACGTAGCTGGCGATGTCCAGCTTGGTTAAGAAGTCGATGTTGAGTGCAGCGGTGGCGCTGCTGATCCAGTTGGGTAGCTGGATCAAGAGGTAGGTCTGGATGAAGTAGATCAAGATCGCCCCGACGATCACCCCCCGAATGTTGCCCATCCCGCCAAGCACCACCATGACCAGCACGACGACCGATACCGCCTGGAAGCTGAACGATTCTGGGACAACCAGGAAAAGCTTGGATGCGTAGTAGGTCCCGGCGAAGCCACTGAACGAAGCCCCCAGGGCGAAGGCCAGCAGCTTTGTGGTTACGGTGTTGATCCCGGTGGCCGCCGCCGCGACTTCATCCTCTCGAATCGCCATCCAGGCGCGACCTAATCGGGAATTGCGGAGGTTGTTGATGAGGAACAGGGACAGCACGAGAACAGCAAGAATCAGGTAGTACCAGGGGACGGGGTTGAAGCCGAACTTGCCGCTCCAGCCCAGGATTGATGGAAGATGCGGCTGGTCGATGCCAACGATGCCATTCACGCCGCCGGTGATTGGCGTCGCGTTCCGAAAGACGCGGGGCACGATCTCGCCGAAGCCGAGGGTCACGATCGCGAGGTAGTCGCCCCGCAGGCGCAGTGTCGGGGCGCCGAGGAAGACACCGAAGAGCGCCGCGATGAAGGCCGAAACTGGGAGCAGTATCCAAAACGAGATGTGGATGTTGAATTGACCGGACGCCATGATGGCAAACGCGTACGAGCCAATCGCGAAGAATGCCGCGTAGCCCAGGTCGAGGAGGCCCGCATAGCCGACGACGATATTGAGCCCCAGCGCGAGCAGGATCCAGTGGCCGGCGTCGGCGGCAACGTTCACGTGTGATGAATCGGAATCGAGGACGGGAAAGAGGATCAGCGCGATCCCGAGCAGCAGGTACGGGACGTTGCGACCGCGGCCGACGGCCCCCAGTCCCTGGATTTCGAAACGGCGCACCCGATCGACGATGCCCGATTTGGCCGGGGCGTTTGGGCGCTTCATTTCTCGGGGACCCGCATGCCTAAGAGTCCGGTCGGCCGGAACACCAGCGTCAGGATCAAGATGCTGAAGACGACCACGTCCGACCACTGCCCCCCACCCTGGAAGTAGCCGGTGACCAGGGCGATGATGATGCCGATGACGAAGCCTCCGATGGAGGCGCCCACAACATTGCCGATGCCTCCGAAGACCGCGGCCGTGAAGGCGATCAGGCCGGCCCGGAAGCCCTGGTCGAACCGGATCGTCTCCAGGTAGAACCCGTTGATGATGCCGCCCGCGGCGGCCAGTGCCGAGCCGATGAAGAAGGTAATCGCGATCGTCCGGTTGATGTTGATCCCCATCAGCCGAGCGGCGTCCCGGTCCTGCGCGGTGGCGCGCATCGCTCGACCGATTCGCGTTCGCTGGATGAACTGGTTGAGGGCGACCATGAGGATAACCGCGATCACAACGATGAGGATGTTCGAAATGCCAATGGACGCTAGTCCCAGGTTCAACCGGCCCGACGGAAGCAGGTTCGGATACGAGATGTCATTTGGTCCCTTGAGCAGGAAGATGATGCCCTCGAGAACGAACGACATCCCAACCGCCGTGATGAGCGGTGCCAGGCGAGGCGCGTTGCGCAGCGGCCGGTAAGCCACGCGCTCGATCGCGACGCCAACGAGGCCGTTGAGCCCCATGGCGACCGCGAACACAAGGATAACCCCGGGAATCACTAAGGCAGGCGGCGCGTGGTCGAGGCCGAGGAGGCCAATCGCGGTGAGGCCGATGAGCCCGCCGACGGTGAAGATGTCGCCATGCGCGAAGTTGATCAGTTCGATGATTCCGTAGACCATCGTGTAGCCCAGCGCGATCAGGGCGTAGATGGCACCGTTGGTTAGCCCAAGGGTCATCTGCTCGACGAAGTACCGCATCCCTCCTCCCTGGCTGGCGCCGTGATCGGCTGCCGAACAGTGTAGCCAGCTGAACCGCCGGGTTCAAGGAACGGGGCAGGGCGCCGGCCCTGCCCCGTGTCGCTCGATGGCTCTAGGAGACGGTCACCTGGTCGACGAAGGTGCCGCCGGTGTCGGTCGCCGAGGTCCACTTGTAGATCGTGATGATCTTCAAGTTGGTGTCGCCGTTCGCGTCGAAGCTGGTGGTCCCGATGGCCCCCTTGAAGCCCTGCGTCTTGGCCACTTCCGCCCGGACCTGGTCCCGGGTCGGCTGGCTGCCGCCCGCATCGTCGATCGCCCTGCCGATCGCGGCGATGATGATGTTCGCGGCGTCGTAGGCCTGGGCGCTGTAGGCGCCGGGATCCGCACCGTACTCGGTCTTGTAGGCCGCATTGAAGGTCGTCGCGGTCGACAGCTTCAGCGGGTACGGGCCGGCGACGGTGAAGTAGCTGCTCGCGGCGTTCGAGCCCGCGTCCTTGGCGAACTGGTTGCCGGAAATGCCGTCTCCGGCGACGTACGGGACGTCGATGACGCCGGACATCTGCTTGCGGATCTGTCCGCCCTTGGTGGCGGTGGTGCCACCGAAGAAGACGACGTCAGCCCCGAGGGACTGTGCCCGGGTGAGGGAGGACTTGAAGTCCGTGGTCGAGGTCGGATCGAAGGCGCCGAGGTCGGTCGGGTTCAGCACCGTGCCGCCGTCCTTCGCGAACTGCGCCGCGAAGTTCTTGGCGATCCCCAGCCCGTACTGCTGCTGGTCGTTCAAGACGTAGACCTTCTTCTTCCCGAGCTTGTTGTAGGCGTAGTCCGCCGCGGCGGGGCCCTGGATCAGGTCCGTCGTGCAGACGCGGAAGTAGTTGTTAGTCCCCGTCGCCGTACGGAGCTTGGCCGCCTGACCCTTGCAGTGGCCGTCCGCCGGCTCCTGGGTCAGGCACTCGTTGGTGTTAGCCGGGCTGACCATGGCCAGGCTGACACTGTTGGCGATCGGAATCTCGCCCGCGGCGACACCGCTGTTGAATGGGCCGACCATCGCGAGGACGCTGCTGTCAGCCACGAACTGCGTCACGTTCTTGGCGCCCTGGCCCACGTCGTGGACGCCGTTGACGGCGTCATCCAGCGGGAACGACGCCAGGGTAAAACACGCGTCGGTGTGGCTCGACGCGCCGCAGACCTTCCCCGCCAGCTTGACGGCTAGCTTGGCGCCGTTCTGGGTCGGCTGCCCGTCCGAGGCATCCGTGCCGCTGACCGGCAGATCGATTCCGATCTTGATCGTCCCTTTGATGCTCTGGCCCCCGCTACTCGTGCCGCAGGCCGCCAGCGCCACGCTCGCGACGGCAAGCCCGGCGAGCAACTTCGGCAATCTCATATACGTCCTCCTTGAAATGGTGAATGCTTCCCCGGCGCGCGATGCCCGAAGGCGTAGTTCTTTATACAACCTTGCCCCAGCCCCTGCAACTAATAGGCCAACTCTTCTAATACCTATTAATAATCTTGCGGGCGTTTTCACAAGCATCGAACGCGTTCACCGTTGTGATGCCTGGCAAGTCGTATCCGGGCTTGACAACGCTTTTCACGCGCGCGTAGGGTATACGACGCATTCAGGAGGGCAAGCGTTGGCCGAATTCGCAGAGCGCATCAAACCACGGGCCCAGTACGTCGATGAAGCGATCGAGCTGGCCCTGGCGAGTAAATGGACGGAAGCGGTCCAGGTCAATCGGGGCATCATGGACCGGTTCGGCCCGGACGAGGACACCCTCAACCGGTTAGGCAAGGCCTACACCGAGCTCGGTCAGCAGGAGAACGCCATCGATGCCTACAAGAGCACCCTCAAGCTCAACCCCGTGAACCCGATCGCCGTCAAGAACCTGGCGAAGCTCCAGGCGCAACGCGGCGGGCAGCCGGTTCCGACCTCGAAGGCCAAGGTGAACGTCGATGCCTTCATCGAGGAGACAGGCAAAACCACTCTTACCGCCCTCCACATGCATGCGGAGGGTGACCCCTGCGCCAAGGTCTCCGGCGGCGACCCGGTCAAGCTGATCGTGGCCGGCGACACCATGAACGTCGAGACGTCGAGGGGCGTCTACCTGGGTCACCTCGAACACGCCCTTGGGCGTCGCCTGATCAAATTCCTCGAAGGCGGCAACAAGTACTCCGGCGCCGTCGCCGCCTGCGACCCGGGCGGGGTCAAGGTCATCGTTCGCGAGACCTACCAGGATCCAAAGTTCTTCGGGCGACCGTCATTCCCAATCAAGAAAGTGGGACGTGACGAGTTCCGGCCCTATGCCAAGGATTCGCTCCTCAACCGTGCCGCCGATGCCGAGGAGACCGAGGAAGAGGGCGAAGAGCCGGCCGAGGAGCTCGAAGGTATGCACACGGTGGAGTCCGCCGAGGACGAGGTCGAGGTCCCCGAGGCCGACGAAGACTCCCGCAAAGAAGATATCTACTAGCCGACGCGCCAGTAGACGCCGTCTTTCCGGTTCAGGAGCTCGCGTTCGATGAGCGCGCGACGCAGCTGGCAGTAGTCGGGCCAGAACTCGCGCAGGATGGCATCGACCTCCATCTCCGCCAGCCGTTTTCCGGGAGGAAAGGCTCGTACCACTTCGGCCAGGACCAGGCGGCGGCGGCTTTCTCGAGCCGGCCATTGGAGGATCCGGCCGTCCCGCCAGAACGGCCGCAGCTTGCGCATCTCCTCGGCAGCCGCGTTCACGTGGGCAGTGGCCACGCTCCATTGTAAAAACCAAGGTTGTCCCGTTCAGCGCGGGTACACTGACGGCGATGTTGCTGGCGATCGATCTCGGGAACACGAACCTGGCGTTCGGGCTCTTCGAGGGGGATCAGCTGCGGCACGACTGGCGCCTCGCCACCCGGAGGGACAGCATGCCCGATGAGCTCGGCCTGCTGATGGTGCAGCTGATCCGGCAGGAGGGGATCGACCCGAAAAGCGTCGACGCCGTGGTGGTGGCCAGCGTCGTCCCGCCCCTGAATAGCAGTCTCGTTCAGGCGATCGAGCGCTATTTCGGCAAGGAGCCGCTGATGGTCGGCCCCGGGATCAAGACGGGGCTGAAGATCCACTATCGGGATCCCAAGGAAGTCGGCGCCGACCGCATCGTCGCCGCCATGGCCGCCTTCAAGAAATACGGCGGCCCGCTGATCATCATCGACTTCGGGACCGCCACGACCTACGACGTCGTCTCCAAAGAAGGCGACTACCTCGGCGGCGCGATTTCGCCGGGGATGGGGATCTCGGTCGACGCCCTCTACGAGCGGGCGGCACGCCTCCAGCGCGTCGAGCTCAAGGCGCCCGCCAACGTGATCGGCCGGACCACCGCCGAGAGCATGCAGGCGGGGATCATCTTCGGCTTCACCGCCCAGGTCGAAGGCATGGTGGCCCGGATCAAGAAGGAGCTTGGCGAAAATCCCAGGGTGATTGCCACAGGGGGACTCGCGGGGTTGATCGCGGCCGAGACGTCGGTGATCGAGCTGGTGGATCAGCGGCTCATGCTGGAGGGTCTCCGGCTGATCTACGACCTCAATGCCTGACGAGATCACGCCCACGCCCGGGCCCCCGCGTCCGAAAGGCAGCTCGCCACTGAGCGAACCAGCGGCCGTCTTCATCGCCGCCGCCACCCTGTTCGCCATCTTCATCAACTCGCAGAACGTCGGCCCGATCCTGATGCTGGGCGTGATTGCCCTGCTGCTCGAGACCCGGCTTCGCCCGAAAGACTGATAGGCTGGTAGCCCCGTGAACATCGGCCGGCATACCCTCCTCTCGCCTGTTTACGTCGCCCCCATGGCAGGCGTGACCGACGCGCCCTTCCGCAAGATCGCCCGGGAATTCGGCGCCGGCATGGCCTGCACCGAGATGATCAGCAGCGAAGCGCTGGTGCGCAGTCACCGCGAATCATTCCGGTTGATGGACCTCCGCTGGGACCAGCGACCGGTCTCGGTCCAGCTGATGGGTGGCGACCCCGAGGTGATGGCGGAGGCGGCGCGGATGGCCGAGGCGGCCGGGGCCGACATCGTCGACATCAACATGGGCTGCCCGGTGCCCAAGGTGGTCAAAAGCTCGGGTGGCTCCTCGTTGCTTCGCGATCCCGATCGCGCCTGCCGGGTAGCCGAAGCCGTGGTTGGGGCGGTGACCGTTCCAGTGACCGTCAAGATCCGGCTGGGCTGGGACTTCGCCACCCGCAACCACCTGGAGATGGCCACGCGGCTCGAGACGACGGGTATCCAGGGCCTCGCCGTTCACGGCCGCACTCGATCCCAGCGCTACGACCCGTCGGCGGACTGGCTTGCGATCGCCGAGGTCAAGGCTGCGGTCAAAGTCCCTGTAGCCGGGAGCGGCGATCTGCGCACGGCTGACGACGCGGCGCGGCGCCAGCGCGAGAGCGGGGTCGATGCCGTGATGCTGGGCCGCGGCATCCTGGGCAACCTGTGGCTGGTTCGGCAGACCGTCGTCCGCCTGACGACCGGTGAGTCGATCCCACCGCTGTCATGGCAAGAGCAGATCGAATTGGTCCGGCGCCACTGCGACCTGGTGCTCGACTATTACGGCCCCGAGCGTGGCCCCCGCCTGCTCCGGAAGTTCATCGCCTGGGGACTCAGGGGCTTCCGGGGCGCGGCGCGGCTCCGCACGATGGTGCAGTCCGTTAGCAGCCCGACCGATGTGACGGCCGTGCTCGACGCCGCCCTTACGATCGATCCCGGCGCGTTCTCGCTGGACGGCGAGATCGACGACGTCCCGGCATCGTGCGAAGCCGCCTGACCAGGGGAACTTTTCGACCCGGAGCGCGTCATACGGGCATGGAACGTGTCTGGCCGCTTTTCGTCGCCCTGATCGTCGCCGGCTGCGGAGCCCATGCGGCGGGACCGGGCTCGTCCGGCACCGTGTCGGGAACGAATGGGCCGTTCGCAGCCCAGGCCGCACCGGCCTCGGTTTCGGCCGGCGGAACCGTACACCTCACCCTGACCGTAACCGGGCCGATCGACTACGAGATCGGCTGCGTCCAGACGCTTCATATCTGGGCGGAGGATAGTCAGCGTCAGACGATCTGGCAGCAGCCGGTGCCGGCCATCATGTGCATGGCCTTCGGCCACAAGCCGCTCGCCGCTGGCGAGACCGCCAGCTTTACGGCCGATTGGCCCACCTCGAGCCAGCTCGCCCCTGGTACCTACACGCTCCACGGCCTATTCCTGACCGTCCTGCCGATGGGTGCTGGAGCCCGGGTGCGCGAGAATTTGCCCCCGCTTTCGATTCAAATTCTGGGGTAGCGAACTCGCGCAGGGAATCCCGTATAATACGGCGGCTCTGGGAGCCGCTTCGCGACTCCGAGAAGGAGAACTATGGATAACGACAAGGTTGTCTATCTCACCCAGGAAGGGTTGAACCGGCTGCAGGCGGAGCTGGAGGTGCTGCGCAACAAGCGCCGGCCCGAGGTCGCCGAGCGAATCCGGCAGGCCAAAGAGTTCGGCGACATCAATGAGAACGCCGAATACGACGACGCCAAGAACGAGCAAGGCTTTGTCGAGGGCCGCGTCCTCCTCCTGGAGAAGCTGGTTCGCAACGCCAGCATCATCGAGGGCAAGCACGTCAAGGGCATCGTCGAAGTCGGGTCGACCGTGAAGGTGCACGACGAGTACGGCGACGAGGCCTTCACGATCGTCGGGTCGGCCGAGGCGGAACCGAGCAAGGGCCGCATCTCACTCGAGTCACCGGTCGGCAAGGCGCTGCTCGGCAAGCATGTCGGCGACGACGTCTCGGTGGTGACGCCCGGCGGCTCCACCAAGATGCTGATCGTCGAGGTGCGCTAGCGGCCGACACCGCCGACCTCGTCGTCATTGGCGGGGGCATTATCGGCTGCGCCACGGCCTTCTTCGCGCAGCGTGCTGGACTCAAGACGATCGTCCTCGAAAAACGCCCCGCGTTGGCGACGCTGACCACGCCGGTCGCCACCGGCGCGTTTCGGTTGCAGTTCGACAACGCCGAGGAGGTGGAGCTGGTCCGGGAGAGCGTGGCATTCTTCGATGATCTGCAGTCGCGCGTCGATGTCGGGCTTCGACACCAGGGTTATCTTTTCGTCGCTGGGACCCCCGAAGGTGCTCGCGCCCAGGCCGAGCTGGTCGCCGCGCAGCGGGGCTGGGGGCTGACCGACGTCGAGTTGTTGGATGGCGCTCAGGCGCGGCGGCGATTCCCTTACCTGGCGCCGGACATCGTCAACGCTCGCTTCCGCCAGGGCGATGGCTGGCTCGAGCCTCGAAGACTCGCCCTGGAGCTCGCCCGGGCGAGTGGCGCTCGCGTCAGGACCGGCGTCACGGTCGCCGGGTTCCTGGTCCGCGGCGATCGGGTGCGCGGCGTGACCACCACCGACGGAAACGTCGAGGCAGACAACGTGGTGATTGCCGCCGGTCCGCTCTCGGGCCCGGTCGGAAAGCTGGCGGGTCTCGAGCTGCCGCTCGTCACCGTGCGGCGGCAGAAACTCATCCTGCCCGATCTGCCTCAAGTCCCGACGGACGCGCCGATGACGATCGAGTTCGAAACCGGGGCACACTGGCGACCCGCCGGCACCGGTGCTCACGCATTGTGGACTGCACCCGCGCCCGCCGAGCCGCCACTCGAGGATGTCCAAACGTCCGCGTCCTTTGCCTTCGGCCTGCTCGATCCCGCCAGCGATCACGCGCTGGCGCGCATCGTCCCCTTCTGGAGAGACGTATGGGCGTCGTCACGCCTGCAATGGTGGCTGCAGGCCGGCCACTACACCTACACACCCGATCGACGGCCACTCCTGGGGCCGACCGTCATCCGGGGACTTGCTCTCAACACGGGCTACAGCGGTCACGGCATCATGGGCAGCATCGGCGGCAGTCGTCGCGCGATCGACGCGATCACCGGCAGGCTCAAGCCGGCCGACAATCCATTCCGGCCGGACCGACCGATGATAGGCCGCGCCCTCGACGTTCTGTAGCGGGTCGGGACCTAAGACCCTTTAGACTTTCGCGGAATGGAAGGGGAGCGAACCGAGCAGGAACTGCAGCGCCGTCACAAGCTGACGACGCTTCGCTCGCAGGGCATCGAGCCGTACCAGAGCCGCTTCGACCGCACCCACAGTTCCGCAGAGGCGCTGACGCTCTTCGAGCAAACCGAAAAATCGGGGGGAGCCGAGCCCCGTAGCGCTCGCGTCGCGCTCGCCGGCCGCCTGGTCGCGATCCGGGTGATGGGGAAGGCCACCTTCGCCCACATCCAAGACTTTGCGGGACGGATCCAACTTCTCGCGAAAGTCGACAAGCTCGGCGAGGAGTCGTACAAGCGATTCACAGATCTCGACCTTGGCGACATCATCGGTGTGCACGGCACCCTCTTTCGGACCAAGCGGGGTGAGATCACCTGTGAGCTCGAGGATTTCGTGCTGCTGGCGAAGGCGCTGCGGCCCCTTCCCGAGAAATACCACGGCCTGAAAGACAAGGAGCTCCGTTACCGGCAGCGCTATCTCGACCTGATCGCCAATCCCGAGGTGATGGATGTCTTCCTCGCACGCAGCCGGATGGTCGAAGAGACACGCACATTCATGAAAGGGCGCGGCTTCGTCGAGGTGGAGACGCCGGTGCTGCAAGCGTTGGCTGGCGGCGCGGCAGCCCGGCCGTTTCGCACCCATCACAACGCGCTGGACATGGACCTCTACCTACGGATCGCCCTCGAGCTATACCTCAAGCGACTGATCATCGGCGGGTTCGACCGCGTTTACGAGATTGGGCGCATCTTCCGCAACGAGGGAATGGATCAGTGGCACAGCCCGGAGTACACGATGCTCGAGCTATACCAGGCGTACACCGATGTCGAGGGCATGCTAGAGCTCACCGAATCTCTCGTCATTCACCTGGTCGAGCGGGTGAAGGGCACGCCCACGATCCAGTACCAGGGACAGGAGATCAACTTCAGCCGGCCCTTCAAACGCATCGAGATGGTGGAGGCGGTCAGCCAGGTGGTTGACGAGGACCTGCTGAAGGCCGACGTCCCGCTCCTCGAGGGGCTAATCAAGAAGTACAACATCGAGCCCAAGCCGGGTCTCGGCTGGGGCGGATTGATCGCCGAGCTGTTCGAAGAGCTGGTCCAGGACACGTTGGCGCAGCCGACGTTCGTTCTGGGCCATCCCGTCGAGGTGTCTCCGCTGGCGCGGCGACGAACCAGCGATCCCCGGATCACGGATCGCTTCGAGCTCTTCATCGCCGGGGAGGAGATCGCCAATGCCTTCTCCGAGCTGAACGACCCCGATGACCAGCGTGCCCGATTCGTCGATCAGGCCCGCGCTCGGGCTGCTGGCGACGAGGAGACCCATCCCATGGATGAAGACTTCCTGACGGCGCTCGAGTACGGCTTCCCGCCAACCGGGGGCATGGGGCTGGGCGTCGACCGCCTGGCCGCGATCATCACTGACCAACCCTCGATCCGTGACGTCATTCTCTTCCCACACCTGCGTGCTCGCCATGCTGAGCCTTAGCTTCATCCGCGAACACCCGGACCTTGTCCGGGAGGGAGCACGAAGGAAAGGCGAGGCGGCACCAGTCGACGAGATCCTGAAGCTCGACGCCGAGCGTCGAGAAACGCTGACGAAGGTTGAGCAGCTGAAAGCGGAGCAGAACAAACGATCCGCGGCAATGGCGAAGACCCGGGATCAAGCAGGCATCGACGCCATGCGCGGCCTCAAGGATGAGGTCAAGGCGCTCGAACAAAAGTTGGCGCCGATCGATACCCGCCTCAATGCCCTCTTGCTCGAGGTGCCCAATCTTCCTGACCCCACTGTTCCTGAGGGAAAAGATGCGTCTGCCAACCCGACGGTCCGCGACTGGGGACTTAACCGGGAATTTTCCTTCACCCCCAAGTCGCATTACGACCTCGGGATCAAGCTCGGCCTGTTCGACTTCGAGCGCGGGGTCAAAGTCGCGACCTCCCGTTTCCTATTCCTGAAAGGAGCCGGTGCCCGCCTCGAGCGCGCGCTGATGAGTTTCATGATCGATCTGCACATCCGCGAGCACGAATACATCGAGGTCTTTCCGCCCTTTCTGCTCAACCGCGCCGCGATGACAGGCACCGGCCAGCTTCCGAAGTTCGAGGACGACGCCTTCCGCATCGAGGCGCGCGATCTTTTCCTCGTGCCGACCGCGGAGGTCCCGGTGACCAATATGTATCGAGAAGAGATCCTCCCGGGTTCGGCGCTTCCGATCAAGCACGTGGCCTGGTCGACCAACTTTCGCAGCGAAGCAGGCGCGGCCGGCAAGGACACCCGCGGCTACATCCGGCTGCACCAGTTCAACAAGGTCGAGATGGTCAAGTTCGTCGAGCCCGAACGGTCGAGCGAGGAGCTCGAGCTGTTGGTCAAGGATGCCGAAGACGTGCTGCAGCGGCTCGAGATTCCGTATCGGCTGATCCTGCTGTGTACCGGGGACATGGGCTTCGGGCAATCGAAGACGTATGACCTCGAGGCGTGGTCTCCGGGCGAAAAGCGCTTCCTCGAGGTGTCGTCGTGCTCCAACTACAACGACTTCCAGGCGCGGCGCGCCAATATTCGCTACCGGCGCAAGGACGGGAAAGTCGATTTTGTTCACACGTTGAATGGATCCGGTCTTGCGCTTCCACGCACACTGGTTGCGATCCTGGAGAATAACCAGCAGGAGGACGGCACCATCCGGGTACCCCCAGCGCTGCGCACGTACATGGGTGGTCTGGACGTCATCCGGTGAGCGCTCCTGTGCACGAGAGCACCTAGGCGATAGCGGAAAGATTCCGTCCTCGCCCGGGTTGGGAAAAGGCAGATGGCCATTACAAGCACCCAACAGGGCGTCGTCACAGAGGCTGAATTCGCCAAGGTCGTCATCTTGACGACCGATGGGGCGCTGGTGCCGGCGCGGCCCGTCGCCGACGACGACCGTCGTGACTACGAGATTCACATCCGGCGGCATTTCCTCGAAAGCCTCGCCATGCAGCTCAAGACCGCCAAACGCCTCCGACTGCACGGCAGGTCGCGCATGCTGCAGATCAACTTCAGGGTCAAAGCCCCGCTCGTTAGCGACGAACGGCTCTGGTATTTCCTGGCCTATTTCGACGTCGACGAAATGAGGTTCATCGATCCCGTCTTCCTCGTCCCGTCGCGGTTCTTTCACAAGCATGCCCTCCACGGAATCGGTCGCGGCGCCATCCAGCTCCAATTCAAGGCGAACATGGAGGCAAGCTCGCTCGACGTGTGGTCACCCTTTCGGCTCACACAGAAGGAGCTCGGCCCGCGGATACTTCAGATTCTCAAGCAACTCGAGAGGCAAACTCGCGGGCGTCGGCAGACGACTGACCTTCTCTCCTTGGGCGGTGTTGTCTGGCTTCAGGCAGCCGCTGCAAAGAAGGGTCAGCCACGTCGGGCCGCCTAGCGTACGGCCGTATCATTGGTGCTCGCCGGAGGGATGGCCGAGTGGTCGATGGCGGTGGTCTTGAAAACCACTAAGGTGCAAGCCTTCGGGGGTTCGAATCCCTCTCCCTCCGCCAGACTCTGAATACGAATCCACCAGTACCGTGATCGGGTGTTTCGTCTATCGGCCGTTAGGAGCCGGC